>Ga0308414_1001015_pt1 | contig 18335 bp, 18 predicted proteins | sample HotsprSampleOS50_FD_205667 | JGI IMG/M metagenome (GOLD analysis project Ga0308414, IMG submission 205667) | Hot spring phototrophic mat microbial communities from Octopus Spring, Yellowstone National Park, Wyoming, United States - 20090730_OS50 ...
TCCGATTAATTTCAATTCCGATATATTTAAAATTTTTTTCGATAACAACTAATTATTTATTGCGGCAATTTTATTTCTAAAAAACGAAATTAAATAAAATGAAACAAAATAAAATTACTCGATCAGTTAATTAATTTATTAAGAAAATCAAATCAACATTTTTATTTATTTTGTATTTTTTAAAAATAATAAAATCGGATTCGAAAAACGCGTACTTTTTTTTTCTTATTTTTCATGACATATAAAATTTTAAATAAACCAGATATATTATTTGTATAAAAATAAAGTGTTATTATTTCGAATTTTTTTAATCACGGGTTCCTATCTTAATATTTTTTTTATTTATCTCTTCGGATGCCTTTTTTTCAAGACCAAGTTAGTTGTAAGATAAACCCCCATTTTTTCGTTAGGTATGACCCGCAAAAAAGTTTAAGGTTTTTAATTTACCTAAAGCGGCCGAAAAATAAAAAATTAAAAAAATGAATAAATAATTTTTTTAATACTTTTTTCGGATAAAATACCTTTATACCGTTTTTTTTCTTTATTTAAAACATACGGTCATTTAATATTTCAAATATTATAATTATTTATATCAATTATTTAATTCTATCTATAAAAATATACTTTTTTTTCATTTTATTTCATTTTATTTCATTTCATTTCATTTCATTTCATTTCTTACTTACATACGATATATCCCATTTTTTTTATTTATTTAAATACAAAGAGTATTAAACATTTCATCATCGGTTAAATAAGAATGATCAATATTTAAAGATGAATATTCTTTAATTTTTTTACAAATCGATTGCGGCAATGATTTAAGGGATGTATTTCTAATATTTAAATATCGTAATTTATTCGCATTATTTAATATGATTTTTTCAATTTTTGTATTTGCAATACTTAAAAGTTCTAACATTGTATTTTCGGATAAATTTAAAGTTCCTTTTAGTTCGGAATTATCATCTATATATAATTTATATAATTCGGTTAATTTACCGAATTCGGTCGGTAATTGTTGTAATTGATTATTATTTAAATTTAATATTTGTAAATTTCTTAAATTTCCGAATTCGTTCGGTAATTGTTGTAATTGATTATTATTTAAATTTAATATTTGTAAATCAATTAAATTCCCGAATTCGGTCGGTAATTGTTGTAATTGATTATTATTTATAGTTAAATATTGTAAATTACTTAAGTTTCCGAATTCGTTCGGTAATTGCCGTAATTGATTATTATTTAATTGTAAATTTTGTAAATTACTTAAGTTTCCGAATTCTTTCGGCAATTGCCGTAATTGATTATTATTTAATTGTAAATTTTGTAAATTGATCAAATTTCCGAATTCTTTCGGTAAATAATATAATTTATTTTCATTCATCTTTAATTCTTGTAAATTGATCAAATTTCCGAACTCTTTTGATACTTGCCGTATTTGATTATTATTTAATTGTAATTTTTGTAAATTGATTAAATTTTCGAATTTCTTCGGCAATTTTCGTAATTGATTATTATTTAATTGTAATCTTTGTAAATTGATCAAATTTCCGAATTCTTTCGGCAATCGTCGTAATTTATTATTATTTAATTCTAAATTTTGTAAATTGATCAAATTTCCGAATTCCTTCGGTAATTGTCGTAATTGATTATTATTTAATTGTAAATTTTGTAAATTGATCAAATTTCCGAACTCATTCGGTAAATTTTTTAATCGATTTTCATATATATATAATTTTTTTAAATTGATTAAATTTCCGAATTCTTTCGGTAATCGTTGCAAATAATTTGTATCTATCAATACTTCTTCTAAATTAATTAAATTTCCGAATTCTTTCGGTAATTGTTGTAAATTATTTCTTGGTATTAATAATTCTTTTAAATTAATTAGATTCCCGATTTCTTTCGGCAATGTTTCAATATTTTTATATTTTAAAAGTAAAGAAGTTTTATTTTCAAATTTTATATCTTTAATTTCATTTACCAATTTTTTCATTTCATTCCGTTTTAAAATATTTGTATTCATACTATTATTATTATTTTTATTTTATTTATAAATTTATAATTAAAAAAATTAATATTTATATTCGTTAAGTACAAAGAGTATCAAACATTTCATCATCGGTTAAATAAGAATGATAAATTTTTAAAGATGAATCTTCTTTAATTTTTTTACAAATCGATTGCGGCAATGATTTAAGAGATGTATTTCTAATATTTAAATATCGTAATTTATTCGCATCATTTAATACGATTTTTTCAATTTTTGTATTTGCAATATTTAAAAATTCTAACATTGTAGCCTCGGATAAATTTAATGTTCCTTTTAATTCGGAATTATTATTTATATATAATTTATATAATTTGGTTAATTTACTAAATTCATTCGGCAATTGTTGTAATTGATTTTTACTTATATCTAATATTTCTAAATTAAACAAATTTTCAAAATTATTCGGTAATTGCCGTAATTGATTATTATTCAAATTTAATATTTGTAAATTTCTTAAATTTCCGAATTCGGTCGGTAATTGCAATAATTGATTTTTACTTATATTTAATATTTTTAAATTAACTAAATTTCCGAATTCCTTCGGTAAATATTGTAATTTATTTTTACTTACCTCTAAATAGTTTAAATTAATTAATTTACCGAATTCGGTCGGTAATTGCCATAATTGATTCTTACTTATATTTAATATTTGTAAATTTCTTAAATTTCCGAATTCGTTTGGTAATTGTTGTAATTGATTATTATTTAAATTTAATATTTGTAAATTACTTAAGTTTCCGAATTCCTTCGGTAATTGTTGTAATTTATTTTTATTTAACTCTAAATAGTTTAAATTAATTAATTTACCGAATTCGGTCGGTAATTGCTGTAAATTATTTTCATTTATACATAAATTTTTTAAATTACTTAAATTTCCGAATTCCTTCGGTAAATATTGTAATTTATTTTTATTTAACTTTAAAAAATTTAGATTAATTAATTTACCGAATTCGGTCGGTAATTGTTGTAAATTATTTTTGATTATCCATAATTCTTGTAAATTACTTAAATCTCCGAATTCCTTCGGTAATTGTTGTAATTTATTATTATTTAATTCTAAATTTTTTAAATTGCGTAAATTTCCGAATTCGGTCGGTAATTGTCGTAATTTATTATTATTTAATTGTAAATTTTGTAAATTGATCAAATTTCCGAACTCTTTCGGTAATTGTTGTAATTTATTATCACTTATATTTAAAAATTGTAAATTACCTAAATTTCCGATTTCTTTCGGTAATTTTTGCAATTTATTATTACTTATATTTAAAAATTGTAAATTACCTAAATTTCCGATTTCTTTCGATAAACGTTGTAACTCATTTTCGGTTATCCATAATTCTTCTAAATTGATTAAACTTCCGATTTCTTTCGGTAATACTTCAATATTTTTATAATCTAAAAATAAATACGTATTATTTTTAAATTTTGTATTTTTAATTTTATTCAAAATTTTTTTCATTTCTTCATTTTTTTCCATTTTTTCCGATTTTATAAAATTGTTGTTCATATTATTTTTATTTATTAATATATAATTAAAAAAGTTATTTATATTTATAAAAAAATAACATATATATACATTATTTTAAATTTTATGTTTTTGATTTGAAGTACAAAATGTTTGAAAAATTTTATCATCGGTTAAATTTGAATATTCAATTTTAATACGATTTGTTTTTTCTTTTAGTTTTTCACAAATCGAAGGCGGTAATTTTTTAATTTGTGTATTATTAATGTTTACAAGAAATAAATTTGTCACATCTTTTAATTTAATCTTACTGATTTGTGTATTTTCAATATTTAATATTTTTAATTTTGTAGAATCGGATAATGATAATGTTCCTTTTAATTCTCTATTATTATCTAAATATAACTCTTCTAAATTCGGTAAATTTTCAATTTTTTTCAATCCTCGATGTAAATTATTATTACTTAATTTTAATATTTCTAAATCTTTTAAATTATCAAAATTTTTCGGTAGTTGAATTAATTGATTATCACGCATAAATAATGCGTTTAAATTTTTTAAATTTCCGATTTCTTTCGGTAATCGGGTTAAATTATTATTATTTATAAATAAAATTTTTAATTTTGTTAAATTCCCGATTTCTTTCGGCAATTTGGTTATTTGATTATACTGTATATATAACTCTTATAATTCTTTTAAATTTCCGATTTCTTTCGGCAATCGGGTTATTTGATTATAACTTATATTTAACTCTTTTAAATTTTTTAAAATCCCGATTTCTTTCGGAAATCGGGTTAATTGATTACTTTGTACATTTAGAATTAATAAATTGGATAGATTATCGATTTCTTTCGGTAATTTTTCCAATTGATTACTATTCATAAATAATGCTTCTAAATTGATTAAACTTCCGATTTCTTTCGGTAATTCGGTTATTTGATTATAACTTATAGTTAAATTTTTTAAATTTTTTAAAATCCCGATTTCTTTCGGCAATCGGGTTAATTTTTTATTATCTATATATAAATATAATACATCGGATGGATTATTGATTTCTTTCGGTAATAATGTAATTTCGTGTTTCGATGATGTAATTTTTTCTTTTTTCTTCTTTTTTACATTTTCAATTTTTTGTGAATCTTGCACAGATTCTTGTTTTATAAAACTACTGCTCATAATTTATTTATTATATTTTCATCTATAAAATTATATATTAAAATTAATAACTATTTATTAATTCTATTACCCGATATACTTATATTTAAAAATTCGGTTAAAGTATTATTATATTATGATTTTTTTCCGTAACAATTTTTTATTCATAATTATACTTTTTCTCTTATTTTTTTAATTATATATTTGTGAATAGAATTTAATTTAAATATATAAATTTAATATTTATTATTTATATTTGTTTTTTATAAATAAATAATTTTACAATAAATTTAATTACTAAAAATAATTGGATATAGATTTAAATATAATTTATTCATAAATAAAAATATGAAACATCGAAGAAATGTTAACAGAGATTATAATATGCTTAAAAAATTAGAAAATATGATTGAAAAAGGTACAACATATCTTTCTACTTATAAAGGTTCGAAAACGCCGAAAAATTACGGCAATGAAAATTATATTCTTCCGATACATACCGAATTTGAAAATCCGAAATGTGTATTTTTAGATAAAGTACCTTCAAAATTTAAATCGGAAAATTTTATTTCGGTATATTCTGAAGCAATGAAAAATATAAATATAGCCAATAAGATGCAATATGATTCATCAAATATTGCGTTTTGTTATTCTTGCAAAGAATATAATATTATAAGAAATGATTCGAATACCGTTAGAAGAAATTGTATATCGCCGAAAATTTCGGCTATTATTCAAAAAAATGATGAAAAGGATAGCGATGAAGTTTTTCCCCGTTATACCATTTTACAAATATGTAAGAATAATAAAAATAAAATAATGTGTAATTCTCAACCGTTAACCATTAACGTGACGGAAAAACCATCAATAAATAGAGATTTTATACAAGAACAATATTTTCCTAAGTTAAGTACTTATAAATAATTTTTATTATAATGTTTTTTTTATATTATCACCGTATAATTTCATAAGAGAAATATCATGCGGTAAAAATTGGATTTGTACGATGGTTTCAAGAATTTCTTTATCAAATTTTCGAAAAATAAATTCATCATTTGAAAATATATTATCTTCTTCAAAATTAAGAATATATAATAATCCTTTTTTTTTATTATATATATATGTATTCGTTTTCGTATCATATTCTAAAAATGGATTAGTAGTGTCATTAAATATTTTTTTTTTATATTCCAATAATTTTCGTTCCTTTTCTTCATGAAATTCTAACATATATTGAATGTTTTTTTGTTTTGATGTAATTTCAAGTATTTTTTCCATAATAGAACGTTCAATCAATTGTCCTAAGATCCGATAATATATTATGAATATATTTTCTTTTAATTCCATATATAATAATTCGATGATCTGATAATCTTCGGGAAATTGTTTTTTTTGATCATAAATTATAACGCGTAAGATCATTTTTTCTTTATCAAATTTAATTTTTTTTTGTTGTTGTTGTTGTTGTAATATTTGAGTCCATGTTTCATAAAAAATTTGAAAATCGGATTCCGAAAATATCATATAAAAAATTTTTTCTATATTTTCATTTTTATTTTGATATTTTAGCGGAATAAGAATATCGGAATTATCGCGTATAAATTCTAAAATCGTATATTCATATCGTTCTTTCTGATTTACTTCAACAAAATATACCATATTATATTATAATACAAAAAATATTTAAATTTTCATTTTTCATTTATATATCGATAATAAGTATAAAAATGACGAAATATTTAAGTTTAAAAAGAAATATAAAAAATACAATATATGACCGAACATTTTTCTTCCGTTTTATTTTCTTCATTATTTTATATGCCGATTTTTTCGGCACAAACACAAAAAAACGTGACTATAAATAAATGGAATGAAATGGAATTCGAAACACCGAATAATTATACATTTAAAACGATACATACCATTATTCGATGTAAAAAACGAACATCCGAAGATCTTTCCGTTCAATATTGTAATAATTGCGGAAATTATAATATTTCGTTCGATCAAATAACACAAGAAAAAGTATGTACTAATTGCGGAATGGTAATTGATACTTCTAATTTTTCCACCCTTCCGCCCCGAATCATAAAACCGAATCAGATTCATCATGAACCGATAGCAAAAACATTTAAACGAAAAACGATTTCGGCTTCGGATCTTAAATTATGCGAAAATAAATCGAATTTTATTCGACAATTCGGTAGAGATGGATATTACGATTCAAACGAACGAAAACAAAATACGGTCGATTATATATTTACAAATGTTAAAAAAATATTATCATTACCCCAATATATTATTGATTATGCGTGGAATCATTATAAATATTTGGAAAAATATAATATTTTTATCGGAAAAAATATATCCGCACTTTGTTATGCTTTTATTTATATTTCATTATTACAAAATGATCGGCCGATTCAATTTCAAAAATATTATTCGTCTATTTTAACTTCGGTAGATCCAATTTCTAAAAAAGAATTCAGAAAAGCTAAAAATTATATCATCAATAGTTCAAATAAATATGCATTTCCATTGCAAAAAGATAAACTTATGCTTTCCGCCGACCAAATCATTGATACGATTATTATCGGATTACGGGAACAATTACCGAAATTACCATTAAATGAATCGCAATTATTAAAATTACAAATCGATTCAAAAAAATTATGTAAAAAAGCATTAAAATATTTCTCGTATGACGGATCCGTAAATTCATCAATTCCCTCCATTTTATATTATCTATCGAAAATGTATAAAATTCCGTTAACGTATGATGACTTAATTAAAGTAGCATACGTATCGGCACAATCTATTAGAAAAAAATATCAAATATTGGTACAACATTACGGAAATCCGAAAGAAAGAAAGAAAGAACGAAAGAATGCAATTAAAAATTAAAAATAATAAACTATAAAAAAATAACTATGTGTATTTTTATTTTTGTTTTTCTTGATAATTTATATTACTATATTTCCCTCCCATTACATCTAAAATAAAAGGATCCGAATTATATATCGGTTTTGTAATTTTATCGCTAAATGATTTATTATTATTACTTGTTGATATACATGTTTTTACTTTGGCAAAATAAGTATATATAGCATTTCCCGTTATAACCGAAATTATACACACTCCGACCAATAAAATAATCATAAATGTGGATGTAAAGGTTGAAATTTCTTCTCCTTCTCCTCCCATTAATGGTGAAAACAAAATTAGTAAAATGATAAATAAACAAGATCCACCGCAAATACTTAAACAAATCCATTTAATTTTAGTTTCACGCGGAATTTCATATTTTACTTTGGGAGTATAACACCATGCTTCCGAAGGACCGCAAACTTCTCCAACTACACTTTCATTATTATCAACAACATCGGTACATACATTTAAATTTGGGTTAGTAGTTGCAATTTCTTTAATTTTTTCTGCTCTCTTTTTTAAGAGAGTTTTAAGAAGAAACATACTCATAATAATTAAAATATATTATTTTACTTTATAAATAAATAGGTAAGATAAATAAAAAAATAAAAATAATCGAATTTTATTTAAATTTTTTTTTATTTATATAAAATCCGATCACCGTTATAAAAATAACAATTCCGCCGAAATATAATATACTATTCGGAATTCCTTGAATGAATGATGATGGTGGAGAATCCGATGTATCGGGATTTGTATTATTGTTGCTTGATTGTGAATTATTAGAAAATTTGATTTGAACCATATATCGATTCGATAATGCGGAATCCCCGCTTCCGTTTGTAGCAACTACCGCATAATAATAGATCCCTTCCTTATAGAGATAATCGATATATCCTTCCGTTGTGAGATTGGATGCAACTAATGTTACATTTTGATCATTTATCGAAGTGAAATTTGAGAGCCCCCGATAAATTTTATATCGTGCTTCCGAAATCGGTGACCATTGTAATGAAAGTTTTGCACTATACTCGTTGGGATAATATTTGGTTATATTCGTCGTGATGGATAATAATGTGGGCGCATTCGGAAGATAATAAATACGACGTAAAATCTCAAAACTATTGGATTCGATATATCCGATATGTGTTCCGTTATCCCAATATCCCCGCAACATATATCCCGTTCCATTTATTAAATTCGATTGTAATACATATTGATATTGAATACCGACTTGTTGGTTATTTGCAAGCGTGGAAATATAACTATTATTTGCCCATAATTCAACCCGCAAAAACGGCCCCGTATTAATACCGAACCATGTAACGTTTAACACCGATTGTGAATATACTTTTGATGGAATCTCGGATACGGAAACCAACGTATTGGTGCCATTTAATGTAAATCGAAGCTCGGTAAAATTTTTTGTATCCGAAATGATAACTTTATTTCCAACGATCGAATCAATTACAACGGGATCCAAAAATTGTAACGTACCGAGATCCCAATATGATGGAAAAGTAAGTTCGGTATATTTCGGAGTAGTAGCGGAAATCGGAGTACTAAGTGTAATAGTTCCGTTCCATTGTACGGTCGTATCGTTAACGGCATAATATGATGCAACAATATTTTGGATTTGAGTTTTATTTACGGTCGCGTTAATTTGAGCATTAAGATACACATTTTCTATCGATGAACCGACAAATCGCGCGGAATCTTGTGAGGAAATGGGTAATGATACGAATCCGTTTTGATCAACATTTGTATTATTTATTTTCAGTTGAATGGCTTGCGGATCGGTATAGTTCGTATTTTTATATTCGATAATATGGAACATATCATGTAATGGGTTTTGGATATAATATGTATGATCTATACTATAATAATTATTATCATATGATCGATTAACATAACGGGATGATTCGATTCCATCATTATAAAAAAATACTTGAAACGTATATTGAGCTTCATAAGAAGGAATGGGATTAATAAGTTTTGATACATTAATTACCGTCCAATAATTTCCCGATTGTAATTCCATATTTATGGGAACTTTTAATGTAATATTAGTAAGCATATTTGGAACATAATAATTATCGAAAATATCTCCCAATGTTTTTCCGACATGATTATTTTGATATTTAGTATCATTTACAACGATACAATTTCGAAGCGGAACGGAAATTTCGGATGTATATTGTAACGGTACTCCCGTCGTATCATTATTTTTTCGAATATCTACCGTACCATTTTCCATAAGATACGTCATATTTTTATCATTTGAATCTATATATACATAATAAAATCCGACATATAAATATATACTCGAAATGTACGTTTGATTTTGTAATGTAAAATTCGTACCGATTTCTTGCGGTTTTCCTTTCCATCCTAAAGGTGTACTATCTTGTACAAAACTATACATATAATCTGCATCTTCGGTATAATTTTGAATGGTCCAATTTCGTATATACGTATCACGTACATTTTTAACTTTAATATCAAATTTTTCCGCATTCCAATTATTAAAATTAACGGCAAATTCTTGCGACTCGGTATTAATTTCATCATATATAATTAATTGTTTTTCATGAATAGTAATCGGTATATTTTTGATTCCGTTATAGGTAGCATTCCGAATATTATTTTTTTGCATATAAATTACATTCAAATAATAATATGATGGAATGAAATTAATAATATTCCAACCGATGATAACTAAGAGTAATAAAAAATGGATATTTTTTTTACTCTTACGATTATGTTTATTCATATTTATAATAAGTATTTAAAGTATAAAAAGGTAAAATATGAAGCTTTTTATATTCGAATATTAATTAAATAAATTTATTATATTATAGTCGAAGTTCACATTTTCCAGTATTTTCATTACATTTATAATCATCATTACAACATGAAGTTCTCGATGTTTTTCCCGCCCAATTACGACAATCGCGTTTTCCTGGCCCGCTATTCGTATTATCCAAACAACATTTTTCGATTCCCTCCCAATTATGTGAATAATAATTAATCGAAGGGTTTTTACAACAATTTTCGATTCGATTCGATGCTTTTTGTTTCGCTTTCGGATTGAGAATTTGAATCGCGTCGCAACATTTTCCGTAATCGGAAATTTCGGGATCACATCGTTCCCAGCACACATTATTTACCACATGACATGATGGTTTTTGCGGATCGATGGTTTCGCATAATGAAGGTGTTCCGTAAATACAAGGTACGCACGTTTTATTTTCACTATCGCATTTCGGTTTCGGCATTCCATTTTCCGTAACGAATGCACAATCGACATCATTTCGACAGAAAGTGAGTTCTTTATAACAGTGTCCATCGTTGCAAATTTGACCTTGCGAACAGTCTTGATTGGTGGTGCATTTTTTTCTTGTTGATTCACATTCGCCCGTTTTAATGTTGCATTTTTCATATTCCGAAGAACATCCTTTAATGGAACAATGTAATACATTCGGAATACAAAGATTATTATGACATTTTAACGTGATATTTTTGCAATCCGATGTAGAAACGCACTGCGGATAAATATCTCCGCAATTAAAAAAATCACGGATCTCTTTTTGTACTCGTTCTTTAGTCGTGAGCGTATCGATAAGAGTTGAAGGAGTTTTTGTATGCGAAAAAACATCATTTTGAATACCGAATGTAAGATCGGAATGTTGTATAATATTTTTTTTCTTTTCGAATTCCGTAATACTATTCATATTCGTATTTTTTTTCGGAATAAGTATTGATTGTGAAAGATGATAATATGATATGTTTTGATCATTTGGTATAATATCGGTTTGTATTTTCATTTTCGTATCGATATTTTGTGCGGATGGATGTATTTTTGATCGTAAAAATGATGGAGATGTATTCGGAAGTGCCAATGATGGAGGAGGAATAATATAACAAAAGATTTTTCGAATGTAATCGCTAAAACTTCCCATAATAATTATTATTATACCGAATATATTTAAAAAATTATATTATTGTAATTTATTATTTATGCGCCAAGTCCATGTAATATTATTTTTTTCATCTTTTATAATATCGAGCATAGTAGTTTTTGGATCCCGTAATTTTGTTTTCGTATAATCTTGATATGTGATTAAATCTTTAATTCGTATCCAAATTTCAACATTTGCTTTAATAAATCGAACTTGTAAATATGCATAAATGGGAAGACGATCGGACTCAACATATATTCCGATTGAAGATAACATATCGGTTATATTTTTTCGCATTAATAATTCCATATAATATGTACGTTGCAATTCCATACAAAAATCGGATTTCCGCAATTGATTATAATACGGATTTTTGTTATTTTTTTTTGCGGTATCGGCTTCGGTTCGTATTTTGATTACGGATCTCGTATCCTTTTGTAATAAATTAAACGTTTCTTTCATCGTATGAAATTTTGCATCTAAACTTTCTTTAAAAATTTGTAATTTTCGTTCCTCCGATGTAAGGTGTGAATCACGTAATCGCACCGTTTTTAATTCAATGAATCGAAATTCATACGGATCAAATGTTCCTATCGTTTTTATGCGGGATGAAATCGAATTTGAAAAAAAACCAGAATAATCCGATGTTTGATATCCATCACTGCGGAATCCGAAATCAATAAATTCTATTCCCTCAATTTTGATATTACATTCTTTTTGTAAATCAACATATGGTTTCGGTGTATCTTCAACGATATATGTTCCCGATGCGGGAGCTCGAAATCCGATAAGATTATGTTTAAATAAAAGTTTAACCATTTGTAATTCCAATTCCGTACCTTTTATTTTTTTTTTCATATTATATATAAAATGAAATTAGTTAAAAAAAGTAATTAAATGATTATAAGAAAAATTAATAATAGCATGAAGTATCATGGTAGTTATAAAGAAATATATTGCCATACAAACGGATGGAAATAAAAAATCGATATTAAATGGAATTTCAACTATAATTATGGTAATTATATATATAAATATTTAATTTATTAAAAATGAAAATAATTAAAAAAATAATTATTACAAATTTTTGTCCACGTTCAAAAGTCAAAAATTAGTTGCCGAAGGTTTGTTCGGTTATTTGCATTATAATCGTAATCCTCTGAATCTTTCTTTTGTTTTTTATAATTATATAATATGATTGATAGGATCGAGAGATATGTAAAATTCACATTACTTCTTGAATTTTTATTATTAATTAATTAATAAAAATAAATATGATTATTTGTGCTTATTTATTTTTCATAATTATATAGATTTAAAAAAATATATAAAGAAAAAAATATGTAAATTTATAAAAACATTTATTAATAATATCAAATAGTGAAATATATGGTATTTGATCAAAAATTAAAAACTACATTAAACATTACATCCGAAATTAAAAATGAAGTAACATTAACTACAAGCAAAACTTTTAATTTTGAATCATATATTATTCACGCTTCAAAATTATCCGTTACGGAAAGTCAAAATTTAATTACGAATCTTCCGAAAAAATCAAATATTAAAATGGTGGAAAAAATACTCGATAAATATCATAAAACGCAATTTCAATCCAATATTTTTGAATCGATAACTCCTAATTATAAACAAAAATATTATACGGATATGTTCGGAATATCGGCTTCCAAATATGAGGATATAAATGGTGATATTACTTTTAATTTACGCGGAGATATTGCCATGAATATTATAAAAAAAGGAAATATTTTTGTTCAATGTAATAAAAATACTTGTAATGCCTTATTTCCGCGTAAAATTGATATTAATCTTCTTAATTTTTCATTAAATAAAATCGATGGAGGAAATGAAGAATGAATGGAGAAGGAATGTGTCAATTATCGGAAATTAATGGAAAAAAACAATTAAATTGCGGTACGATGAATAATAAATCAAAAAAAATGTTAAAAGTTAAATCCGTTCCGCTTTCTATTTCCGATGACCCGTTTATGAATGATAATATTATGAAAAAATCGGAAAAAATTATTAATAAACAAATTGAACAAATTAAAAAATGTTATAACGGCGAATTTATTGACGGAAAATGTGTGGATCCGATAGAACTTTTTGTATTTAAAGATGAACGATGCAGCGTATGTCATAAATTTATTCCCGAAATAAAAAATCGGATAAAAATATTAAAAAAGAATAACATTCCGATTATGGTTCATGAATATGATATTACTAAAGATAATTTAGAAATTCAATCATTAATTGAAAAAACGGGATGTCAAGGATTACCGTGTATTGTTATGAAAGATATACATGATTCAAATAATTATAGAAAAATTACCGAAGGAACCGATAAAATGATTTCATTTTTATCAAAAATTATGCAAGAACCGAATCCGATTATTTTTAAAGAAAAAGTAAATTATAATACGGCGCCGAGAGGACTTATTTCGTATCGCAAAGAAATGAAATAAATAAAGGAGGAAAATAATAATGAAAAGAAAAGGATGTATGTTTGAAATCACGAAAAAAGAAGAATTAAAGCAATTACAAAATAATTTCGGTCATGTTGTATTACTTTTACATTCAAAAAATTGTTCACATTGTAAAGAAGATGAACTTGAATTAAGTAAAAAGTGTGAAGATTTTAAAAATACACCGATTGCTTTTGCAAAATGTGAAGTAAGTAATCCAGAATGTAAAGAATTATGGATACAATCAAAACCAAAAGAAGTAAAAAATGAAGAATATGGTATTCCAGTAAAAGTCGGATTAAGTAAAGACACCGATATAAATCATCCGATATGGCATATTTTAGGAAGAGATACCGATAAAATGAATTTTATTATAGATGAATTAAAAAAGGCTATAGGTGCATCAAATAATGAGCAACAAAATTCACAACAAGTACAAAGAACTCAACAACAACGGCAACAACAACAACAATATGCACATCAAAATCAAAATCCGTATCAAGAATATATGAAAACATTTGTAGCATCTCCGTCAGCAAAAAATAAATTAATGATCGTTCAATCAAATGTTCCAGAACAAAATACATTATGTGTGTCATGTGATCCGCAAACTCGAATTCAAAGTATGAAACGATTTATTCTTGGATATTGAAAAATTTATATAAATTAATTTTTTCCGATGATGAAGAATTAACTATAGTTTTTAATAATTGAAAATATTGTTCTTCGGTTATTTTTTTCTTTAATTGTGTGTTTTTTTCATCATTTATACTTATATTTTCTCTATTTTTTTTCTTTTTATTTTTTTGAATAATAATAGTACATAAAAGATCTGCAACGAGAATAATATATTTGTTTTTTCTTTCATTTTCATTTTCATTTTCATTTTTTATTATCGAATTATTATAATATTGTTTTCCATAATATAATAATTCAGCATCGTTGAGTTCCGAAATTATATCTTCAAAAGAAAGAAAAGAATATTGGATTTTTCTTTTTTGAAGTTTTTCTTTTACATAATTATTTATTAATGTTATATTCGTTTTTATAAATTCTGAGAAAAAAGAAAAATATTGATCGAAATGTTCACGATCATCATTCCATTGTTTTAATTTATTTTCAAAATATGAAAAAAAGTTTTTATTTTGCGGCAAATTCAAAATAGTTAATAAATTTTTTATGTGTGTTAATAATACACAATTTTGATTACATAATGTACGTTCACAAAAATGATGATTATGACATAATCCGTTAAATACTTTATAAATACTTGTTGCTTCCGAATAATAAAAAATATAATATCCATCAAGACAAAAAAAGCGATGCTCATTAAGATCAAAATAATATTGATTTTTAGTATTTAACGGTCGAACATCATCATCATATACCAGCCGTAATAAAAAATTCATTCGATATAATTTATAAATATTTTCATATATCGTTTCATTTGAAATCCAATTGCGACAAAACATTTTTTCGATATGATAATTTGAAAATCCAGGAAATATAATTTTTTCTTCTTTTGCATCTTCTCTTCCTAAATTTAAAATATTGATAATACTGATCATTAACGGATTGAATCCCCACTTATCATCAATAAGAGAAAATTTTTTATTAAGTAATGCTTGATTATATTTTTTATATAATTCGTTAGAATAAAATAGAAATGCATTTTTTTGTTTTAATAATTGAATAATTTCTTGTTGTATTTGCGTAATTATATTTTTATCATCATCATCATTTTTTAATAACGTATAATAATGAATAATTTCATTTTTTGTTAATTCGGTTGTATTAATTTTATTTTTATTTAATTTCATAATATATGATTCAAGATTAAAATAATGTTGTTCGCGTTGTTTAATTTTTTCTTTTAATTCACACATAATAGGTAATTGATCTATTTTATTTTCTTTTCCGCTTAACATTTCTAATTTTTGTTCCATAATTTCTAAAAATATACACATACTCGGATTATAATTACAATAATGACAAATATCACAAATTCCGATAAATAATGATTCAAGTTCCATTTTTTTTGAATACCGAAAAAAGTATGTACCGTTATTACATACAAAAATACTATCATTAATCGAATAAAAAAATTCATTTTCTATGGTAGTTCTGTTTAAAATACGTTCACGAACTAATTGATATAATTTTTCTTGTATAAATTTTTTCGGAACATAATTTTCAAACCATTTTAATATATCGGAATGTGCTACTCCGAAAAATTGTTCTCCCATTTGCATATTATTTTTATATGCTTCAACTTCAATATAATGAATAAAAGAAATAATGTCCATTATTAAAAAATTAAAAGTAAATTTTGATTCTTTTCTTTTTTTATATTTACAATAATGCTCTTTTATTATATTAATTCGATCATTATAATATCGTTTTAAAATTCGTTCCGTTTTACATTTATAATATTTCATATTTCTATGTTCATCACTCATATAATTAAAATAGACACAAATATTAATAAATTTATTTCTTTTCATTATTGTTTATTACTATAAATACGCATAATAAAATCATTTTCTATTTTAAAAGTTTTTGATAGAAAGCTATACGGAGAAATTAATCCTTCATATATTATTATTAATCCGTTTATTTTTTTAATAATAGGATAATATTTGTTTTTTGAATCTTTCTTTTTATAGATTTCAAAATTTTGTAATACTAATGGTAATGATGCATGTTTTTTTTCGCCGAATGCTCGATAAAATTCTTCGCCGTTTGTTTTTACATTTCTAAATGTCGTATATTTATTAAATTCTAATGCAACGGATAAATAAGTAGGTAATACCCGTTTTAATTCGGCCGTAAGATTATTCCATATCGGTAAAGATTCGATACACGCCCCGCATTTTTCACTATAAATTAAAATTTGAAGCATTTCGGGATTATTTATATTTCCATATAATTCGGCGATTTTATCAATTACTTTCCAAATTCTATTATTTTCTGCCGCCCGTTTAAATGGATCTGGGATTTTTTTCGGTGTAAAAATTGATATTCGATTTTTTTGATTATATAATGGAATATTATTCACCACGAAAAATCACCATTTTTTATAATGAAATAAACATGTATCATTAATATAATATATAAAATTATATATAAAAAAATTATGTATTTTATTAATTAAAAAAAATATAAAAAAAGAATTAAATATTAATTATACCCGATATCCATATTCTATTCCAGCATCATCGGTAGTAAATTGGTTAATAATTGACCAAGTATAAATCGGAAAAAGATGGAATATGTCCCACCATTTATATGATACATATCGTTTATAAATGGTGACCGATGCCGTTACTCCTAATCCCTCAAAATCGGAAAAGATATAATTTTGATGCGGAAAAAGTAATCTATTATAATCATTAACGGTTGATTGAAAATTTATGATAATTTTATAATTTTTTGATTGAAGAGTAACTATTTGCTGAAGCGGAATTTATGCAGATCCGAGTGTATCGGTATATGTTACCCAATTATTTCAATTAACGGGAAATAGCCAACCTAATCTTCTTACTTACCGTAGAAGATTTATTAATATTTAATAATGACGGAGTTCCTTTAATTTCAAAATCACAAATTTTAGGAGTAAATCCGTTATTTTCTTCCATACTTTCTTTAATTCAAAATTTAGCCGTAATAATAACAAAAAGAAGTATAGTTATCGAATTAGTATTAGGTGAATATCAGATATTATTTCATCAATTGGGAGAATATTACGGATCTCTTGTAATAAATAAAAATTCGGAGATCGGAAAAGCAAAAACATTAATTGAAGAATTAATGAAGGCTTTTTGTTCAAAAGAAATTAAATCAATGGATAAAGAATCATTAAAAAAGCATTATATAAAAGTTATTTCGGAACGAATTACGAATATAACATAATTATATATTTTTTTAATAAAATTTTTATATACTATAAACATGTTTATATTTGTTAATTAATAATAAAAACTCAAAAAATTATACGAATGTTATCATCATGCTTTTATTTTAGCAATTTTTTGTTATATATTTTTATAGATATAAAAAATAATATTAATATGGAGAAATTTAATATCGTTATGAATTTAATTGATTCTCAAAAAATAATAGATGAAACGAAAAAATTTGTTAATAATTTAACTCTTGCATTATCGCAAAATAGATTAAATACAAATAAATATCCGACGATAAAAGAACGAAACAGTATAAAAAACCGTATCGATCATTTTAATCAATGGATATTTGTAAATGAAATGATTCGGTTGGAAGCT
>Ga0308414_1001017_pt1 | contig 18331 bp, 10 predicted proteins | sample HotsprSampleOS50_FD_205667 | JGI IMG/M metagenome (GOLD analysis project Ga0308414, IMG submission 205667) | Hot spring phototrophic mat microbial communities from Octopus Spring, Yellowstone National Park, Wyoming, United States - 20090730_OS50 ...
GTCACGCGCAGGTCTGTATAAGCGGAATCAGGGGCGGGTGGTCCGTCAAGCCAGTTTCGCTGCAATTGTCGCCTTCACCCTGTTTGGTGTTTGGCGGCTGCATGGAACACTCGGGTCATGGGGGTTTGAAACCTCTTGGCAGATTGGAATACCGGCGGTCATTTTCGCGATCGCAACCTGGGTGGCATATCGGCTGATGAATTTCCCAGAAGTCGCAGATTTCCTGATCGCCGTCGAGGCCGAAATGAGAAAAGTAACTTGGCCGAGTCGTACCGAGTTGATCAGAAGCTGTGTCGTCGTCCTCGTGACCATGTTCACGCTTGCTTTTTGCTTGACGGTTTATGATTTCGTGTGGGCGTCCTTCCTCCGCTGGACAGGAATCTTGTAGGTCACTGGGGTCATTCCGGAGGTAGGGCAAGTCTCTGCAACAATTCCGAGTGGCGAGCGATCACTATTTTGAACACTTCAACGCCCCGGGAGCCGCTAGCAAAAAAATCGAGTTAGGTGTAAAGTTGATTTTTTCGGCTGTTTGAACCAAATAGATCGCTTCCATGCCAGACGAACTTGAACAAACAAAGGATCCTATCCAGGACGATAATCGGGATCCCGGCGAGGCACAGGTCGGCTCCTCAGGAGAGACCGAAAATGTCCCCTCCGAGAAGGATTTCGGGGAGAGTCTCGCATCAGGCGCGGAAGCTGGGAAAGAGACAACCGGCAAAAAAGAAAAGCGTCCTCGCAAAAAGAAGGATTCGGAACAAAAGCAGGATGCCAGCAAAGGGGCTGCTGACACCAGCCGAATGGGGTGGTACATCGTCAAGGTTCAGACGAACCGCGAGGATAGCGTCTGTGAAGCACTGACGCGACGGATCAAAGTCGCGGGGATGGATCAATATTTCGGCGAGATTATTGTCCCTGTCGAGAGGGTCACGGAGGTCAAAGGCGGGAAGAAGCGGATTGTTCGGCGCAAGCTTTATCCCGGCTATATCGTGGTTCAAATGGAGTTAAATGACGACACGTGGTTTTTGGTGCGTGAGACGCCCGGAATCGGCGATTTCACCGGGGCGATTGGTCGTCCGACACCGCTCCTTCCGCATGAGGTTAACCGGATCCTCACGAAGCTGGCGGAAGAAAAGGCAGAGGACGCTCCCAAATTGAAAATAGGCTGCCATGTTGGGGATCGGGTCAAGATTAACGAAGGGCATTTCGCGAACTTTCAGGGCGAGGTTTCATCAATCGACGAGGCCAATGGCCGGATCACCGTGATGATCAACATCTTCGGGCGAAGCACTCCTGTCGAGCTGGAATACTGGCAAGTTGAGCCAGCAGAATGAATTAGCGAGAGTCCGCAGAGGTTTGTGGCTCGTATTGGCAGGTCTGTGCAACGAAGTCTGAGAATTTGACATTGAAGAGAAACAAAGGTTAGGACGCGATGGCAAAACAACTGGTCGGAACAGTACGATTTTGCGTGCCCGGAGGACAGGCCACGCCGGCGCCGCCGGTCGGGACGTCTCTTGGGCGATTCGGGATTAACCTTGGGCAATTCGTGCAGCAATTCAACGAACGAACGCGGCAGCATCTCGGGCTGAGAATCCCGGTGGTTGTTCGCGTTTATAACGACCGATCATTTGAGCTGGAAACTCATACGCCCTATACGGCGGACCTCCTGAAGCAGGCAGCGGGAATCGCCAAGGGCGCAGGCAATCCGCCGAAGGAAAAAGTGGGAAAGGTAACAAGAAGTCAGGTCGTCGAGATTGCAAAGGCGAAAATGCCAGATTTGAATGCGCGTGATATTGAGCATGCCTGTCGGATCATCGAAGGGACAGCCCGCAGCATGGGGCTAGATGTGGTCGATTAAGGCGTAGAACGTAACCGTTGTCGGTGTCTGGTTAAGTGTTGATTAGACCGCTAAACACGGGAAAACGTCACCAGGGGTCATTTGCACATTGCGGTTGATGACCGTGTGGTGCGGGAGAACTTCTGAAAAGGGTTCGCATTATGGCCAAACGTTCCAAGCGATACAGGAGCCTCGTTAGCAAAGTTCCGGGGAACACGCCGCTTCCACTGGTCGAAGCGGTTAAGCTCCTCAAGACTTTCGGAAACACGAAGTTTGATCAAACGGTCGAGGTCGCAATTCGAACCGGCATTGACGCGCGGCAAGCAGATCAGATGGTCCGTGGGTCGGTCGTTTTGCCGCATGGGCTGGGTAAGCCGGTTCGGGTCATTGTGTTCGCGAAGGGCGATCGCGCAGACGAAGCTAAGGCCGCAGGCGCAGATGAAGTCGGCGGCGCAGAGTTGGCCGAAAAGATTAAAGGGGGATGGCTTGATTTCGATGTGTGTATTGCGGCGCCTGATATGATGGGAGTAGTGGGGCCGTTGGGTAAGGTTTTGGGTCCCAGAGGTTTGATGCCCTCGCCACGTGCCGGAACGGTTACGCCGGATGTCGGCAAGGCCGTACGGGAATATAAGGCCGGTAAGGTTGAATTCCGGAATGACAGCGGCGGAAATGTTCATGCACCGGTGGGAAAACTGAGTTTCGACGAGCAAAAGCTGGTTGAGAATATTCGGGCCTTTGTCGAGCACGTTCAGTCCCTCAAGCCGGCAAGCCTAAAAGGGCAGTTCATTAAGAATGTCACGGTTTCGGCTACCATGTCGCCGGGTGTGAGGGTTGCGATCTAAGGTCGAACGTAGGTCTGTCTTGGACAGGGCCAAACAGGTTGGGACGAATCAGTGCAAGGGCTGTCGAATAAAACGTGTTGGTGTAACCCATGAGCAAATACGTCAAGAACTTGATCACAGAGCATTACCGGCGGCAGTTGCAAGGCGTGGACGCCGTCTTGTTGGTGAATCTGGTTGGGCTTGATGCCAATCGGACCCGACAACTGAGAAAGGACCTGGCAGAAAAGAAGATTCATCTGCTAATGGTGCGGAATTCTCTGGCGCGCCGGGCGCTGAAGGGAACAGCGCTGGAGAAGGCGTTCGACAAGGTTAGCGGTCCGACCGCAATTTGCTGGGGCGGCGAAGACATCGTGGCCCTTTCCAAGGAGGTCGCGAAATACGCCGGAGACGAGAAGTTCGCGCCGTTCGCTGCCAAGGGCGGTGTTCTCGATGGCGAGGCACTGACGGCTGAGCAGGTGATTGAGATAAGCAAATGGCCGTCACGCCAAGAACTGCTGGCACAATTGGCCGGACGATTGCTCGGACCGGCCGGGACGCTTATGTCGGCACTATCTGGCCCAGGATCGACCTTGGCTGGGCAATTGAAACAGCTTGCCGAAGGCAAAAGCGACGGCGCCGAAGCATCAGGGAGCTGAGGCCGATGCAACGGGGCTATTTACGGGAATTCATTTGAGAAGAGCTGAAGGCGGGCTGCGGATTAAAGTTAAGATTCAGATCGTTTGTTCAAAATACGATAACGCAGATTTCGTAGTAGGTTTCGATTTGGAAAGGATTGGAGTCACACATGGCGACCGATGCACCTGTTCGCGAATTCAGTCAGAAAGTCAAAGAGTTAGGGGACGCAATTGTGTCCCTGCCTCTGAAAGAGGTGAAGGAGCTTAACGATTACCTGGAAATCGTCCACGGAATCAAGCCGGCCGCAGGAGCGGTGATGGTGGCCGGTGGCCCGATGGCGGGTGGCGGCGCTGGTGCTGAAGCTGCCGCACAGCAGGAAAAGACCGAGTTCGATGTCATCCTCGAAAACTTTGGTGCCAACAAGCTCAAGGTGATTACGGCAGTCCGCACGTTGATCCCGGGAATCAGCCTGGCCGACGCCAAGAAGCTGGTCGAGGGAGCACCGTCCAAGATCAAGGAAGGCGTTTCCAAGGAAGAAGCGCAGAAGGCAAAAGAAGCCCTGGAAAAGGAAGGTGCTACCGTTTCGATCAAATGAGCGGAGTAACCTGCGTGGAAGTTGGAGACCAAGTGACTGCTGCGTTGAGAATTGCTAAAATTGGGTGGTGGCGGTTGTTTCTTTGCTGGAGTCATGTCTCCGGAGTGGCGGAGTGAAGGTCCGCAGTCTGACGGGAAGTCTGAATTCGGTTGGGAGCTCCATGCTCGTGACGAGTCTGGGCCGGGTGGTGGTCTGGATAACTGGTCTTTGATCCGCGGACGTCCCCGGCGCGGACTCGTGTTTTATTTCTTGACTGGGCTTGTAACGCGGAGGTGACAGTAGCGATGGCGGTTCCAGCCCAAAAGTGGCTCACGCTGAAAGATTCGCGACAATTCAGTAGCCGACGGTATGATTTTCCCATCCCGGATTTGACGAAGATTCAAACCGAGGCTTATGCACGGTTCCTCCAAGCAGATGTCCCCTGGAATAAACGAAAGAATCAGGGACTGGAGGCAATTCTCCGGGAAACGTTCCCCGTGGAAAACCTCGATAAGTCGCTCCGATTGGAGTACATCCGTTACGATTTGGGCAAGCCTCGTTATACACCCGAAGAATGTAAGCAGCTTCGGTTGACTTACGGCCGTCCATTCAAGGTGTGGCTCCGGCTAAATAAAGAGCAACCTGTCGAGGAGGAAGTGTTCCTCGGCGAAATGCCGATCATGCTGGGCGGTGGCGAGTTCATCATCAACGGGGCCGAGCGCGTCGTTGTAAGCCAATTGCATCGCAGCCCGGGCATGGATTTTCTTATGGAGAAAGAGGGCGATCGAAAGGTGTTCAGTTGCCGCATTATCCCGGAACGCGGTAGCTGGATCGAGATTATGCTCACGCGGAAGGATACCCTTGCCGTCCGCATCGATCAGAGCAATAAGTTTCCCGTCATGACGCTGCTTCGGGCGATGGACCCGAGATTCAGTCAGAACTCTGACATTATCCGCGCTTTTTACGGTGATGTGATAAAGGAAGAGAAGATTGTTGACGGTCGAAGTGCTGCCAAACTGCACGACAAAGTTGCGGTCGAGGACATCGTCTTTCCGCCGGAAAGCCCAAACGCAGGAGAGATCATTGTCGAGTGCGGCCAGGTCATTTCGGAACAGGCCGCTGATCTCATTTGCGCTTCGGGCTTGAAGAGCGTGTGGGTGATGCCCAACCAGCGGGACCGCCTGATCCTCGATTCCCTGGCTGAGGATCCCACTGCCAGCCACGAAGAATCGCTTCTTCGCATTTATCAACGTCTTCGCCCGGGAAACCCGCCGCAACTGGAACGGGCGAAGGCACTCTTCCACGAGAAGTTTCGTGATCCCAACCGTTACCGGCTGGGTCGCGTTGCCCGATTCCGGATTAACCGAAAACTGGGAATCGACGTGCCTGAAGAGGAAATGTCCCTCAGGGCCGAAGACTTGATTGCCGCGATCAAGTATTTGGCTCGGCTCCACGCAGGGGATCCTACGGCAGAGCCGGACGATATCGACCATTTGGGAAATCGTCGGGTAAGAACGATAGATGAACTGGCGTGCGAAGAATTGCGGAAAGGATTCCTGAAGCTCCGGCGAACCGTCTCGGACCGGATGAACTTTAGCGATGTGGCGGATATGACGCCGCGGAGTCTCATCAACCCGAAAAGCGTATCGGCGGCCATTGAGTATTTCTTTGGGCGAGGCGAACTGTCGCAGGTTGTCGATCAGACGAATCCGCTGTCGATGTTGACTCACGAACGGCGTCTGTCTGCCTTAGGTCCCGGAGGCTTGAATCGCAAACGCGCCGGATTCGAAGTCCGCGACGTTCATGCGTCTCACTATGGACGAATGTGCCCGATCGAAACACCAGAAGGTACCAACATCGGATTGATCTCCAGCCTTGCCATTTATGCAAGTGTCGATGACTACGGTTTCCTGATCACGCCCTATCAGGTTGTGAAGAATGGCGTCTTGCAGGACGAGATCAAGTGGCTCCGTGCGGATCAGGAATTCGATGCGTATCTGGCACCCGCTGATGCTCCCATAAAGGATGGAAAAATTCAGGGAGATACGATTGTTGCCCGCCATCGCGGCGACTTCAAGATGGTTCCCGTTTCGCTGATCCAGTATATGGATGTTTCACCGGCACAGATTGTCGGTGTGTCGGCAGGGTTGATTCCCTTCCTGGAACATGACGACGCAAACCGGGCATTGATGGGTTCCAATATGCAGCGGCAGGCCGTACCCCTCCTGGTTACGGAACCGCCATTGGTGGCCACGGGCCTCGAAACCCGCGTTGCGGAGAACTCAAGTCTCGTCGTCCGAGCACGACGTAGCGGGACTGTGACCTACGTTGACGCAAACCGCATCGAGATCGACGGGACCGACGTTTATCACCTTCAAAAATTCGTCGGCCTCACAGAAAAGACGTGTCAAAACCAGAAGCCAATCGTTCGCGTGGGGCAAAAGGTCAAGAAAGGTCAGGTGATTGCCGACGGGGCGGGTACGAGCCAGGGAGAATTGGCGCTCGGGCGGAATGTCCTGGCGGCCTTCATGTCCTGGGAAGGCTTCAATTTTGAGGACGCAATCATTATCAGCGAGGAACTGGTCCACTGCGACGCCTACACATCGATCCACATCGAGGAATTCGACGCGGAAATCCGCGAAACGAAACTCGGGCGAGAGGAGTTCACTCGCGATATTCCGAACGTCAGCGAAAAGCAACTGCGGAATCTCGATGAAAATGGAATTGTGCGGGTCGGTACACATGTCAAGCCGGGCGATATCCTCGTGGGGAAAGTGACGCCCAAGTCGAAAACCGAGTTGACTCCCGAGGAGAAACTCCTCCACGCAATCTTCGGACGAGCGGGGGAAGACGTGAAAAACGACTCGCTTGAGGTTCCACCAGGCGTGGAAGGGATTGTGATCCATACTCAGAAGTTCGCTCGACGAACAAGCCTTTCTGAAAAGGATAAGGAGGAATTCGACAAGACGCTGAAACAGACGGAAGCCGAAGGAAATGCGCAGATTGCCGCGGCTTTCATCAAAATGGTTGAGGCGATTGAGGAAGTCCTTGGGCGGAAATTGACCGATGATGATGGCGTGCCTTTGCTTGAAGGGAAAGAGCATCGATACATCGCTGAGCAGGCAGAGCGATTCCAGCTCGACAAGATTGATATTCGGAGTCCTCAGAAACGGGCCAAGGTGGAAAAAATCTACGAGGAACTCTGGCCGTCGGTTGAGGCTGCCATCGATGCCCGCAACCAGAGGGTGAACTCCCTCAAACGCGGCGATGAGCTGAAAAGTGGCGTCTTGCAGATGGTCAAGGTTTATATCGCCACGAAGCGTCAGATCTCGGTCGGGGATAAGATGGCGGGCCGACACGGAAACAAAGGTGTCATCGCCAAGATCCTCCCGAAAGAAGACATGCCGTTTTTGGCGGACGGCACGCCTGTCCAGATTTTGCTCAATCCCCTGGGTGTGCCCAGTCGTATGAACGTGGGACAGATTCTGGAGACGCACCTCGGTTGGGCCGGGGCAACGCTTGGTTTTCGGGCAATCACACCGGTATTTGACGGGGCGAACGAAGACCAGATTCGCGCGTGCTTGAAAGAAGCAGGGTTGCCTGAGACTGGAAAAGTCACCCTCTATGATGGCCGGACAGGTGAACCATTCGAGCAGAAAGTCACTGTCGGTTACATCTACATGATGAAGTTGCATCACCTGGTGGATGACAAGATTCACGCCCGTGCGACAGGCCCGTATTCGTTGATTACGCAACAGCCTCTGGGTGGTAAGGCTCGTTTCGGTGGTCAGCGGCTCGGGGAAATGGAGGTGTGGGCATTGGAGGCTTACGGTTCTGCTTATATCCTCCAGGAACTTTTGACTGTCAAAAGTGACGATGTGGAAGGGCGTACGAAGATTTACGAGTCCATGGTCAAGGGCGAGAACACGCTGGAGGCTGGGACCCCTGCGAGCTTCGACGTGCTCGTCAACGAGATTCGTGGATTAGCCCTCAATATGCAATTGGAGAAGGGACCATCTCTCTAGCGCGATGGGGTAAGCGTGAGTCCAGTTGGTTTTCCAGTTGTCGCCACGATGGTCTTAGGTGTGAAAACAAATGAATAGGCAAATGTGGCCTGTTCTTTGAGCTGTTATGAATAAGGAGTCCGAGCGGTGAGTTACGGCGAAGCGACCTACGAACGTGTCAATGATTACGTGGCGGTCAAGATCAGCCTGGCACGGCCGCACGACATCCGTAGCTGGTCGTTTGGTGAGGTCAAGAAGCCCGAGACGATCAATTACCGCACGTACAAGCCTGAGAAGGATGGATTGTTCTGCGAGCGCATTTTTGGTCCCGAAAAGGACTGGGAATGCAGTTGCGGAAAGTATCGGGGCATGAAATACAAAGGGATGGTGTGCGATCGCTGTGGTGTGAAAATCACCCACAGTCGCGTTCGCCGAAAGCGTATGGGACATATCGAACTGGCCAGTCCCGTAGTGCATATTTGGTTTTTCAAGGCCCCGCCCAGCCGCCTCGGTACCTTGTTGAATATGAAGGTCGCGAGCCTGGAAAAGATCATTTATTACCAGGATTACGTCGTGATTGACCCAGGCGATACTCCCTTGCAGCGGTATCAGTTGCTGACCGAAGAGGAGTATCGCCAGGCCAAATCCGAATACGGCGAAAGCAGCTTTCATGCTGACATGGGAGCTGAGGCGATCCGCCGATTGCTCATGGATCTGGACCTGGTGCAGTTGTCACGACAATTGCGGACAGAATTGGCTGAAACAAATTCCAAACAAAAACAGAAAGAATTGATCAGCCGGCTGAAACTGGTTGAAGCCATTCGTGATAGCGAAAACCGTCCGGAATGGATGGTCCTGGATGTCTTACCAGTGATCCCTCCCGACTTGCGACCCCTTGTGTTGCTTGAGTCGGGCAATTTTGCGACCAGCGACCTGAATGATCTCTACCGGCGGATCATCAACCGAAACAATCGCTTGAAGAAGCTCGTGGACCTCAATGCCCCTGAGGTCATTATCAAGAACGAAAAGCGGATGCTGCAACAGGCGGTCGATGCTTTGTTCGATAATGGCCGGTGCAAACGTCCTGTGCTGGGGTCGAGCAACCGTCCGCTGAAATCGTTGACCGATATGATCAAAGGTAAGCAGGGGCGATTCCGTGAAAACCTGCTGGGCAAACGCGTCGATTATTCGGCTCGAAGCGTAATTGTGGTTGGGCCTAGCTTGAGGCTCCATCAGTGCGGTTTGCCGAAACGGATTGCTCTTGAGCTTTTCCAACCGTTCATCATCCGTCGTCTGCGGGAATTGCAGCACGCCGACACGATCAAGAGCGCAAAGAAGATGATCGAGCGGCGCGACGAAGAAGTCTGGGATATCCTGGAAGAGGTGATTCAAAACCATCCAGTCCTCCTCAACCGTGCTCCGACATTGCACCGGATGGGGATCCAGGCTTTTGAGCCGGTTCTGGTCGAGGGGAACGCAATCAAATTACATCCTCTGGTCTGCAAGGGATACAACGCAGATTTCGACGGTGACCAGATGGCAGTGCATCTGCCGCTCTCCGTGGAAGCGACTGTGGAGGCTCATACCCTGCTGATGTCTTTCCACAACATTTTTAGTCCCGCCCATGGTAAGCCGATTATCAGCCCATCACAGGACGTGGTGATGGGATGGTATTATCTCACTCTCGACACGCTCCCCAACTGTAAAGGGGACGATATGGCCTTCTCATCGTTGGATGAGGTCGAGCTTGCTTACAGTCTGGGCAAAGTGGCAACTCATGCTCGCATCCGTGTGCGATTGCCCGACGGGGTGAGAGTGAAAGGCCGCGATGATATCGCTCCCGGTTGCGTAATTCAAACCACGGTAGGAAGGGTGTTGTTCAATGGAATCTTGCCGAAAGGCATGCCGTTCTACAACGAGACGATGACCTCAAAGAAGCTATCAGAAGTGATTTCTGACTGTTATGAGATGTTGGGACGGCCTGCCACCATTGACCTTCTGGACGATTTGAACCGTTTCGGATTCCGTCAGGCGACACGAAGCGGCTTGAGTTTCGCGGCTGACGATCTCCTGATGCCGCCGAGCAAGAAGAAAGTGATTGAACAGGCTGAGCGAGAAGTGATTCGGACTGACTCGGCATTTCAGAAGGGTGTTCTTACGGAAAGCGAGCGTAAGAACAAGATTCTCGATGCCTGGACGCAGGCCCGGGAAATGATCACTCGGGAATTGAAAGAGCAACTGGAAGGCGATCGCCGCTATCCCGGTTATGTGAATCCCATCTACTTGATGGCTCAGTCAGGTGCACGCGGTAATATCGAACAAATTCGGCAATTGGCGGGAATGCGCGGGTTGATGACCAAACCTTCGGGTGAAATCATCGAGACGCCCATCAAAGCCAATTTCCGCGAGGGTTTGTCAGTTTTCGAATACTTTAGCTCGACACACGGGGCACGCAAGGGATTGGCCGACACCGCATTGAAGACGGCAGACTCCGGGTATCTGACACGAAAACTGGCCGACGTGGCTCAAAACGTGGTCGTGACGATGCATGACTGCGGAACGACCCAGGGTGTGACCAAGAGTGTCATTTATCGGGGCGAAAAAGTCGAGGTCAGCCTCGCGGACTCGATTAAAGGCCGCGTGAGCCGACACAATATTGTCCATCCGATTACTGATGAGGTGATCGTTCGCGAAAACGAATTGATCACACCTGAGATTGCGAGAAAGATTGAGGAACTGGGAATCACAAAGATTCAGGTCCGCAGTCCTATGACCTGCGAGGCACCGCTTGGCGTTTGCGCTCTCTGCTACGGAATGGACCTCTCCTCCGGACGTTTGGTGGAGGAAGGATTGGCCGTCGGCATCATTGCCGCCCAGAGTATTGGTGAGCCGGGAACTCAGTTGACGATGCGGACGTTCCACATCGGTGGGACGGCAGCACGCGCCCTCGAAGAAGATTCGATCCGAGCACGACGCGAAGGTTATGTGAAGTTCGTTCGTATCAAGGCCGTTACCAATCCCGAGGGTCGGGATGTCGTGGTGTCGGCCAGCGGGCAACTTGTCATCGAGGACGAAAAACACCGCGAGTTAGAAAAATACGATGTCCCCAAGGGCGCCTATTTGCTCGTCAGAGAAGGGCAAAAGGTGAACCTCGATCAAATCGTTTGCCACTGGGAACGCCACAGTGTGCCGGTCATTGCGGAATGTGGTGGGCGCGTTCGATTTGAAGATTTGATCGAGGGGGAGACACTTCGCATCGAGCGCGATGCAACCGGCGCAGAGCGGTATATGGTGCTCGACCATCGTGGTGGTTATCAACCACAAATCGTGATCGAAGACCCTAACACGGGTAAGATCGTGGCATGGGAGTATTTGCCCGCAAAAGCGCAAATTCTCGTCCGCGCCGGTGATGTTGTCGAACCCGGGGCGCTGCTGGCCAAGCAGCCGCGAGAGGTGACGGGCACACAGGACATCACAGGCGGCCTTCCGCGAGTGACCGAAATCTTCGAGGCCCGCGAACCGCGCGATCCCGCCGTGATCGCCGAAATCAGCGGTACTGTCGAGATTCTGGGCGAGAAAAAGCGTGGCCGAAGAACCATCGTCATCCGTAACGAGAGTGGTATCGAGCGAGAACACCTCATCGGCCCGGGTAAACACTTGCGGGTTCACACTGGTGATTATGTCCAGGCTGGACAAAGCCTTGTGGAAGGTCCGCTCAACCCCCATGAAATCCTCCGGATTTCTGGGGAAGAAGAGTTGCAACGATACCTGGTGCAGGAAGTCCAGGGTGTTTATCGGCAGCAACAGGTGGATATCAACGATAAACATATCGAGATCATCGTTGCCCAGATGCTGCGCAAAGTCCGTGTCCTGGAAGGCGGCGACACAGGACTGCTGGTGGGTACATTGATCGACAAATTCGAATTCCGTCGGCGGAATGCCGAGCTGGCCCGGTGCGTGAAGGTCGTTGACCCTGGTGATACAACGTATCACGAGGGTGAAATCGTCCCCAGGGAAGTCTTTGAGCAGCAAAATGCCCAGGTGGAATCTCGCGGCGGGCGCCCTGCCAAAGCTGTAGAACCGACCCAGGCCCGGGCGGCCGTGCAGCTGCTCGGTGTTTCAAAGGCAGCCGTGCAAAGCGACAGTTTCATCTCCGCTGCGAGCTTCCAAGAGACGACGCGGGTCCTCACAGAGGCGGCCCTCGCCAGTAAAGTCGATCGACTCGTCGGTTTGAAAGAGAATGTCATCCTTGGTCGTCTGATTCCCGCCGGGACCGGCTTCCGCAAATATCAGCAGGCCGAAGTCCGCTTGCGACCCGAGGCGGTGGAGAAGCTTTCAGCCAAGCCAGTTTCAGCAATTACGGAAAGGTTCACTTTGCTTGAGGATATTCCCGAGAAGGAGACATCGGCGGCGAATCCCACTGTCCCCACCGATCCTGGCAACGTGCAGAATGACATGATGCTCTCGACAGGTGAGGGACGCCAGGATCCACGATCCGATGTGGCTGAACAGCAATGACGCGAAGATGCCAGGTAAAGCTCCCGTGCAGTCAAAGTAAGGCTGCCCTTTTCGGGAACAAATAAGCCTCGCAGAGTGGTTAATGTCGCGGAAGCTAAAGGCGCAGCAAGCATCGTTTTTCTCGAAGCTGCTGCGCCTTATCTGTTTTCGCGATTATGTTCGCTTTTGCATCGATTCGCAATTATGAGACACATTGTTTCGACGACCTCCTCCGGCGACAACCCGTCTGTATTGATTTCAATAGCATCTTTCGCGCGAACCAGTGCGCCGAAGGGTCGCTGGCGATCACGTTCATCCCTCTCCAGGATTTCCTTCAACACATGTTCATAATCGACGGGTCTTCCAAGTCGCTCGAAATCACGGCAGCGGCGGCGTGCTCGCTCTTCCGGCGAGGCAACCAAAAAGAACTTGCAATCGGCTTCTGGGAAAACGACCGTCCCCTGATCTCGGCCTTCCGTAATAATGCTGGCTTGCCGGGCAATGTCCCGTTGTTTGGCTATCAGATACTGCCGCACCAGAGGTGAGTCGGCTGCGATGGATGTAGCACGCGTGACTTCCGGAGTCCGGATGGCTTCGCTCACATCTTCGTCAGCAAGGAAAATCCGAGAACCAACCAAACGAAGATCGAGACCTTCCAGCAACCGGGAAACCTGATCTGCGTCGTTCCAGTCGGTTCCCTTGCGGAGACCGGCTAAAGCGACTGCCCGGTACATAGCTCCCGTGTCAAGATAGCGAAACCCCAGGTGTTGGGCCAGCATCTTCGCAACCGTACTCTTTCCTGACGCCGCCGGACCGTCAATCGTAATGACGGTAAACGCTGTGTCGCGGACAGAGCTGTCACACGTCATTCTTGTTTGTGGGGCTTGATTGCTGTACTCCATGGCCGAGTATCATAATGAGGCAAATCTGACTGAAACAAACATGGTTTGAAACCGTCCAATATTCATGGCGATTTGGTCGCCGTTTACCGGAAGTGGTTCGAGGACCTCGCCGTAGGCATCAACCCGATGGGCCGACTGAATGGGCCGACACAGGTGCAGATTGATTGGGCCCGCACGTCCCTCCGTTTCCGTCAACACGATTCGGAACTCCGAAAGCTGACCGTCAGTCAGCACAGGTTCCACCGCACTGACGATCACGTTTTGAACATCGAGTGTCAACAACCAGGCCGAAGCGGGCACAGGTGGTGACTCCTGAGCGATTTCGAGAGTCGGCTGAAGAAGATCAAGTGCGGCTTGCAAAGGATACCGAACGTTTAGGGCGATGCCGAGCGTAAATTCTCGTGTTGTTTCTCCCCGTACAAGGAGCAACGTATCCAACTTGCGGAGACCGATCATGCGATGATAGACGAGACCCGGTGTCAACAGCGTGAGCGTGTGCGACGTTCCCGACAGTTGCACAAAATACAGACTCTCGAATCGTTCCCGTTCTGTTTCGGTAACCGCCAGACCGAGCGAACGTCTGACCAGCATCGTTTCGTCGCTCCAAGCGAACCGACAGGCGTAGTAAGAATTCCAGGGATTTGCCTCGGGCATTCGCTCAGGATCCAGACGAATGCGAATGCGAACCACCGGCGAATGGGGCGATACTTCGATCACCTGGGTGAATTTGGCGACAAGCTCGCCATTGGCGTCCACCAGGCGACCGCAGGCATGAACCTCTGTTTCTTCCGCCTCGATTGTCTCGGCAATCATGCGCGAGTAGAAGACCTCGGGATCATCTTCCGGTTGTCCTGGCCCACTCGGCTGAAGAAATCGCATGGCCAACCGTTGTCCCAGCAAATTGCGACCGTAAGGCAGTGGAAATAGTCCTTGAATTCCTCCGCTCGTCCTGTCAATTTGAACCTGGCACGATTCCGTCCGCAGGATGATCTTATTCTCCTCTGCCGACGACCGTGATTGTCCCCAGAGATGTCCCCACCATGAGGACTTTTTCGGCGGTGACTTCTCGACAACTTTTTCTGCAGGAAAGTTTGTCCAGCAATAACCAAACGATGGGACTGACACTGCCGTCGATAGTGATTGGGAGACCTTCGAAGCATCGGTTTCTTGAGACTCATCAACCCGGGTGACAACAATGCGGCGGGGAAAGCTCAAGGCATTGAATACCAGAGAACCTGGCCGTGTTGCTTTCGTGTCGCGAGGTAATAAATCCGCCAGGGACGAACTCACTTGTTTGATGGAATCCTGGAGTTGGGCCAACAACTTCTCATGTTGTGAGAGACCGTCGTGGGTGGTGAGGCTCGCGTCAGCAAGGCATGTCGCATCTTGAGCGATTTGCCAATGGCGACACGCCATGTCATCCCATTTGCCGGCTACAAGCAATCGCATAACCAGAAGGTTTGTGAGGACATCGGCGTATGCGCACACGCGCACAAACTGGATCCATCGACCGATCGGATTGATCTGAGACTCGGCCACGGCCTGGGCAAGATAGGGGGGACGATATTCATCGGCTTTGTATGTGATTCGCGATCCAACGTATTGCGTATTGCGGAAATAATCTCTGAGAAGCGAAAATTGGCCAAGAATCGGGGAATAATGGGCACTCCGGCGAAGAAACTTGTACCATTGGGAGACTTTGTCTGGCCAATGGGCAAAAATCACAGTGGCTGCATGGTCCAAATCTAAGGCCCGACCTACTGTTTCTCCTAGTTTCAAAAAGGTGGAAGGCCGGGAGGCATCTAGGGGAACACGGCCAACCGCCTCGATGACGGCTTCATCAAGGCCTTCCCAACGAAGCTTGCTTTGATTGGGAACAGGAAACTGGCCGTCATCCAGGGCAAAATGAAGGACCCCTTCATAACGGAAATTGCTTAGAATGCCCGGCAGAAGAGGGGTCAGCCCAAAACGTCGCTTTCCAAAAATCTCCGGCCGATATCCCAACGTCTCGTGCCATTGTCGATGGCCATACGCCAAATGGCGGATCAAAGCCGGCTGGGGCAGAAAAGCACTCGGCGATTCGTCGTTCTCTCCACCAACGACATTCACATGCCCCGCTTCCAAGGATTGCTTGAGAGCCTGCAAGGTCTCCGGATAGTGCTCGGCCATGTGCCGAAGGAGATGACCCGTTGTCAAAAGATTCACGTGCTTTGTAGCCTCCAGGTCGCGCTTTAGCCCCGGTCCAAGAGTTGTTTCGGCCGTTAGTGTCAAGTCGATCAGATATGTCTGAACCGGGTAGAAGTATTCCCTTGATTCTGTGAGCAGATCAAAACTCCGCTGAAGGTTCTCTTTTGCCTGATCCGTATTTCCCTCCATAAGTGCCTGGGCAGCTTTGACCGTGTGGTTGCGAAAACGCACTTCGTCCAGGTTGCTCATATACCTGAGTTGGCGGGTCATCAATTCCACCTGGAAATAGGCGTACCCCAGGGCAACGAAATCGTCGATCAATTCGGGGTGAGGAACATCGAGTGATTGACCCGTTAGATGACGGACGACATCCCAAAGACCGGCGAGATTTCGGTAACGTCGCACCACAATGGATTGGCCGGAGGGCAAATCGGCCAGCCACGTGCTTGGCAAACACTTCTCGGAACACTCCGGGATAACAATCATTGCTTGATCCGGTGCGATCGGTGGGTCGTACGCCCGCTCCCATCGTGGCACATTTTGTGTTTGCTGAATCAACACGGGATGAAAAAGACCGCAAAGCCCCGCGAGGATCTCTTCTGCCTCTTCGTCATTACGGCTGACTTGGAAATCTTCAAGGCTGTAGCACGGCAGAAGTATCATAAGTTGTGTGATCGTCATACTCGTGTTTGCCTCCATCAAGCGTGTTTTCGCGGAACGATGTTCGCAAAGTCTTTTAGTATAGCGTTTTTTCACCGGCAGGTATCGCCAACTGTGGTCGCCGCGAGATACCGCCTGTCTACAAGCTAAAAGTGCTCGTAAGATTTCTCGACTAGCTCCATTTGAACGTTTTTTGGTATCTTAAGGGATCAAAATCGCTAAAACGGCAAGAATTACCGAGGTTCATTCTCTCTCAGCGAGCTTTCAACCGATGCGACTCACGCTTGCAAAAGTCTGCATCTTCATTTTGCTACCGATCATCATCTTTACAAAAGATATCTATAAGGAGTCCAGTCTCATCGACTTGATGTTCGAAAACATCGCTTACGCGCTATTGTTTGTTGCCGCAGTAGGCAGGATCTGGACCGCGGCCTGGATATCCGGGAAAAAAGGAAATCAATTGGTCGTTGATGGGCCATACGCCCTCGTCCGACACCCGCTTTACTTGTTCTCCGCGATAGGCTTTGTGGGTGCCGGCCTCGCTTTCGAATCGTTAATGTTGGCGGCGGCCTTTCTGGCAGTATTCTTAGTCTCCCATTATCCAACGATGATTCGCGAGGAACAATTCCTTATCCAGAACTTCGGAATCGAGGCTCAAGACTATTTGAGCCAAAGGAATCGTCTCTGGCCAAGATTCCATTTTCCTATGGGGGCGGAAGAAGGCCAGGTGAATTTGAGAATCTACACACGAGCTGTCCTTGATGCGTTGTTGATAGGGCTGATCTTCTTGGCAGCGCACACTCTGGAATGGCTCCACCTGAAAGGGTTAATTCCCGTCCTTTTTCATTTATACTGAAGAACACCTGGGCAGAGTGTAGCCTACTTAATCTCGCACGGTAACCCTTGACCTTTAGGGACGTGGAAGCGGATACAGGGATCGTTTCAGCGAGATAAGACGACGAGATCGGCGGGATGTTACGATACAGACACACCACGCTCGCGGAGTGCACTTCTCAAGTATCCGAACGACTTCTTGAAGGAGAGCGTCTTATGCATCTACAGTGTTCGTCACATTGGCGATGGTCGTTGCCGATCACGGTTCTGGCGTGCGCAATGACGGTGTTTCCCGGTTTTTTCGCTTATGCCATGTCAGAGGTGACATCTCCCGAAAACGATGCCTGGCCAATCAGCATCAGCGCGCCACAGCGTCCGGGAACGTACTTTTGGTGTCCGGGGAGTGCCTTCACCCGCGAAGATGTCGACTGGAACCTGGAGCAACTTCATCGTGCGGGATTTGGTTTCGTTCACATAGTCCCAATCTACGGCGCTCAAGGGGTCGAATCGCAATATATCCCGTATCTGTCTCCGCAATGGATGGAGATGCTCGACTATGTGGTGAAGCGGGCGGAGTCGCTCGGTATGTTTGTCGATATGACGACGGGAACGGGGTGGTGTTTCGGCGGGCCAGACCTGCCAGATTGGGCTGTCGATGCCAAGGCCCGCTACGATGCCCAATCGGGAGCGGTTTCCCTCGTTCCAGGGATGCGGGTCAAGCGGGCGGCACCGGGCGGGGAAGGCCCCATGCTCAATCCGTTTTCACCTTCCGCGATGGAACATTATCTACAACGCTTTTCAGCGGCATTTGAGGCCGCCAAGCCTGTCCTACCGCGGGCCCAATATCACGATTCATTCGAATATCAGGCCAATTGGTCTCCCGAATTGCTTGACGAATTCCGAGCACGCTGCGGCTACGATTTGCAGGATCACCTGCGGACATTTTTCCTGGAAAGCGACGAAGAAAATGATGATTTGCGGGCCCGGTTGAAATGCGACTACCGCCGCGTATTAGCGGAACTCCACAGGGAATACATTTGCCGCTGGGTGGAGTGGGCCCATGCCCACGGAATGATCACTCGAAACCAAGCGCACGGGGCACCGGGGAACCTGTTGGATTTGTATGCGGCCAGTGACATTCCAGAGACGGAGATGTTCGGTGCGGCGGAATTTGCCGTCCCGGGTTTTCGGCGTGATCCGGCAATGGTCCGACCGGGAGACTGTGACGAGCGGATTTGCATGCTGGCCTCATCGGCTGCGCACGTGGCCCATCCACCGGGTAAGCAATTGGTGAGTGCAGAGACCTGTACCTGGCTGCGGGAACATTGGCACACCAGTTTGGCACACGTGAAGTTGCAAGTCGATCTGTTTTTCCTGGTAGG
>Ga0308414_1001020_pt1 | contig 18275 bp, 18 predicted proteins | sample HotsprSampleOS50_FD_205667 | JGI IMG/M metagenome (GOLD analysis project Ga0308414, IMG submission 205667) | Hot spring phototrophic mat microbial communities from Octopus Spring, Yellowstone National Park, Wyoming, United States - 20090730_OS50 ...
TGAATCTGCCTGACACGGTGGGTTACTCGGTTCCCGAGGAGCACGCCGAGCTGATCGGAAGAATGGTGCGGGCCGTCAATGGCCGCGCCATCATCAGCGTCCACTGCCACAATGACCTGGGGCTGGCCACGGCCAATTCGCTGGCCGCCGTGCGGGCCGGCGCGCGGCAGGTGGAGTGCACCATCAACGGCATCGGCGAGCGGGCCGGCAACTGCGCGCTGGAAGAGATCGTGATGACGATGAAGACGCGGGCCGACCGCTTCCCCTACCACACCAACATCGTCACCGAGCACATCTTCCCGGCCAGCCAGTTGCTTTCTTCGCTGATCACCTTCGGGCCGCAGCCCAACAAGGCGATTGTCGGCTCCAACGCCTTCGCCCACGAGGCCGGCATCCATCAGGACGGCTACCTGAAGGAGAAGTCCACCTACGAAATCATCGATCCGAAAACGGTGGGCATTCCGGAAGGCCGCCTGGTGCTGGGCAAGCACTCGGGCCGTCACGCCCTGCGCGCCAAGTGCGAGCACCTGGGCTATTCGCTCAGCAAGGATGAACTCGAAGCCGTTTACCACGGCTTCATCGAGATCGCCGACCGGAAGAAGGGCGTCACCGACCAGGAGATTCTGGCGCTGATCCACACGCTGAAAGCCGGCGAGCAGGTGCGGGCCGACCGCGTGGCCGCCGACTGAGATGCGCGGCCCCGGCGCGCCGCGCTACACTCTCGATTTGCGCCGAAGGCGGAATACCGATCTATGAAGCTGAATATCCTTGTCCTGCCCGGCGACGGCATCGGGACGGAAGTCACGCGCGAGGCCGTGCGCGTGCTCGAACGAGTCGCCGCCAGGCATGGCCATGAGCTGTCGCTGGCCGAGGGGTTGCTCGGCGGCGTGGCGATCCACAAGACGGGCAACCCTTTTCCGGAAGAGACGGCGCGGCTGGCTGCGGAAGCCGATGCCACGCTGCTCGGCGCCGTCGGCTTGCCCGAGTTCGACAATGCGCCGCCGGCGCAGCGGCCGGAGCGCGGACTGCTGGGCATCCGCAAACTGCTCGGCGTGTTCGCCAACCTGCGTCCGGTGCGCGCCTTCGAGCCGCTGCTCGACTCCTCGCCGCTGAAGAACGACCGCGTGCGCGGCACCGACATGATCATCGTGCGCGAGCTCACCGGCGGCATCTATTACGGCACGCCGCGCGGCATCGAAGGCTCCGGCGCGGAAGAGCGCGCCGTGAACACGATGGCCTACACGCGGGCCGAAATCGAGCGCATCGCGCGGATGGCGTTCGAGCTGGCGCGGCAGCGCCGGCGCAAGCTGGCCAGCGTGGACAAGTCGAACGTGCTCGAGTGCTCGCAGCTTTGGCGGCGCGTGGTTGCCGAAACGGCCGCGGATTACCCGGAAGTGGAGCTGGAGCACGTGCTGGTGGACAACTGCGCGATGCAGTTGATCCTGAATCCCACGCGGTTCGACGTTGTGCTGACGGAGAACATGTTCGGCGACATCCTGAGCGACGAGGGCGCGGTGCTGGCGGGTTCGATCGGCATGCTGCCTTCGGCATCGATCGGCCCGAAGCGGCCATCGGGCGCCTGGGTGGGGTTGTACGAGCCGGTGCACGGCTCGGCGCCCGACATCGCCGGGCAGAACCGGGCCAACCCGCTGGGCGCGATCGGCAGCGTGGCGGCCATGCTCGAATACTCGTTCGGGCTGAAAGAAGAAGCCGCCGCCGTGCAGCGCGCCATCGAGGCCGTGCTGCACAGCGGGTACGTCACCGCGGATCTGAAACCGAAGGGCGCGCCGCGTTCGACGAGCGAAGTCGGCAGCGCCGTTTGCGAAGCGATCTGAGAGCCATGTCACAGCCACGCACGATCATTCAGAAAATCTGGGACGCGCACGTCGTCACCCGGCCGCCGGGAGCGCCGGCGTTGCTTTACATCGACCTTCACCTCGTGCACGAGGTCACTTCGCCTCAGGCTTTCGAGGGGCTGCGCCAGCGCGGGCTCAAGGTGCGGCGGCCGGACAAGACCTTCGGCACCTGCGATCACTCCACGCCCACGGCGCCGCGGGAGCTGCCGATCGCCGACCCGGTGGCGCGCGCCCAGGTGGAGCAGTTCGAGAAGAATTGCCGCGAGTTCGGCATCCCGTTTTTCGGCTTCCGCAGCCCGAGGCAGGGCATCGTCCACGTCATCGGCCCCGAGCACGGCCTCACGCAGCCGGGCATGACCATCGTCTGCGGCGACTCGCACACGGCCACCCACGGGGCGTTCGGCGCGCTCGCCTTCGGCATCGGCACCAGCCAGGTGGAGCACGTGCTCGCCACGCAGTGCCTGCTGCAGACGCCATCGAAGAGTTTCGCCGTGCATCTGGACGGGCGGCTCCGGCCGGGCGTGACGGCCAAGGACATCATTCTCGCGCTGATCGCGAAGATCGGCGTGGGCGGCGGCACGGGCTGCGTGTTCGAATACACCGGCGCCGCGATCCGCGCGCTCTCCATGGAAGAGCGGATGACCGTGTGCAACATGTCGATCGAGGGCGGCGCGCGCGCCGGGCTGATTGCGCCCGACGATGCGACCTTCGAGTTTCTCGCCGGGCGCCCCTTCGCGCCCAAAGGCGAAGCCTGGGAGCAGGCGCTCGCTTTCTGGAAGACGCTGCCCACCGATGCCGGCGCGGCGTATGACCGCGAGGTGGCGATCGACGCCTCCGCGCTGGAGCCGATGATCACCTACGGCACCAACCCGGGCATGGGAATCCCGATTTCGGCGCCCGTCCCCGATCCGGCGGAAGCCCCCGACGCGGTAGAGCGCGAGACCCGCCGCAAGGCGCTGGCTTACATGGGAATCGAGCCGGGCAAGCCGCTCACCGGGCGGCCGGTGAATGTGGTCTTCATCGGCTCCTGCACGAATTCGCGGATGACGGACCTGCGGGCCGCTGCGTCGGTGCTGAAAGGCCGGAAGGTCAGCCCGAATGTGCGCGTGCTGGTGGTGCCGGGTTCGCAGTCGATCAAGCGGCAGGCGGAGGCGGAAGGGCTCGACCGGATCTTCCGCGAAGCCGGCGCGGAATGGCGCGAGGCGGGCTGCTCCATGTGCATTGCCATGAACGGCGATCAGCTCGCTCCCGGCGAATACGCCGTTTCCACGTCGAACCGGAATTTTGAAGGGCGTCAGGGCAAAGGCGGGCGCACGTTCCTGGCCAGCCCTCTTACCGCCGCCGCCAGCGCCGTCACCGGCGTGGTGACGGACCCGCGCACGCTGCTCGGTTGAATTCGGAGGTCTGTCAGATGGAGAAATTCACCCCTTTTGAGTCCTGGGTTGCCGTGCTTCCGGTAGACAACATCGACACGGACCAGATCATTCCCGCGCGTTTTCTCAAGACGACCTCCAAGGAAGGGCTGGGCGAGCAGCTCTTTTACGACTGGCGCTACGACGCGGAGGGCAATCCGCGGCCGGATTTCGTGCTGAACCGCCCGCCCGGCAACCGCGCGCAGGTGTTGCTCGCCGGCGACAATTTCGGCTGCGGCAGCAGCCGCGAACATGCGCCTTGGGCCTTGACGCAATTCGGCTTCCGCGCTGTCATTTCGACGTCTTTCGCCGACATTTTCAAGGGAAATGCGCTGAAAAACGCGCTCCTTCCCGTCGTAGTGCCGGCGGAAATCCACGCGCGCCTGCTGCAAATGCTCGGGGCGGACCCGCTGGCCACGGTGCGGGTGGATCTGGCCTCTCAGACGCTTGCGCTGCCCGACGGCACAGCGGTCGAATTTCCCGTGGACGGGTTCGCCAAGACCTGCCTGCTCGAGGGCGTTGACGAGCTGGGCTTCCTGCTGAAGCACGAGGCGGAGATCGCCGCGTTCGAGCAGGCGTGCCGCGCCCCGGTCGACACGCTGTCGGTGAAGCTGGACGGCTGACGCTCAGGGCTTGCGGGCGGGCGCTTCCGGTTCCGTGACGTCGTACACGCGGCCCGCCTTCAGGCCCTTCAGTTCCTGGCGGGCGCCGCCGGGCCACACGATTTCCACCAGATCCGCCGCGCTGTCGCGCCCCAGGCCGAAGTGCAGCGGCGCGGCGCTCGCGCTGGCGTAGCCCGCGGTGAAGGCGGCGTGATTGTACTGTGTCAAGGAGCGGCTGACCACCTTCACCCTCGCCCCCTGGCCGTCGCGCGGCGACCGCGTGCCTTTCAGCCGGAACGCGATCCACTGGTTTTGCCCGGGGCTGTCATTGATCCACAGCGAGGCGCGCCCGTTGAGGGCGCTGGCGGCGAAATCCGGCTTCCCGTCTCCGTTGAAGTCCGCTACCGCGGCGCCGCGGTGGCGCGCGGCGGGCAGCGCCGCCAGCCCGGCTTCTTCCGTCAGCACCTGCCACTTGCCGCCGCCCAGGTTGCGGAACACGCTGTTGTGCTGGTTCACCGCGATTCTCGGCTCCATCAGCGGAGACTGCACATGGCCGCGGGTCACCAGCAGGTCCTTCCAGCCGTCGTTGTCGAAGTCGGCCAGCACGGGGCTGTAGCCGGCCATGGAGCGCGACAGGGCGGTCATTCCCGTCTGCGCCGTCGCTTCCCGGAAGCTGCCCTTGCCCGTGTTCAGAAAGACGGGAAAGGTCTCGTTGTCGAGCGCCACGAGCACAATGTCCGGGTAGCCGTCGTTGTCCAGGTCGCGGAAATCCACGCCCATGCCCGAAATCATGTTGCCGTGCTCGGCCAGGGCCACGCCGATATCAAATGCTTTTTCCTCGAATTTCCCGCCGCCGAGATTGTGGAAAAAGAAGTTGAACAGCTTGTCGTTGGAGACGAAAATGTCGGGCCGCCCGTCCAGATCGTAGTCGGCAACGCCCGCGCCCATGCCCTTGCCGCGCTGCGCGAGGATCCCGCTGGCCTGGCTGATGTCGCGGAAAGTGCCGTCGCCGTTGTTCAGGAAAAGCTGATTGGGCAATTCCTTGTAGTATTTGGGATGGCAGTACTCATTGCGCCCTTCGTAGGGACAAACGGGTTCTGTATTTTCTTCCCAAAGCAGATAATTCACGATGAACAGGTCGTGCAGCCCGTCCTGGTTGACGTCGGTCCAGACGGCGGAGACGGCCCACAAGGGGCCGAGCTGGGGCAGGCGCGCGGGGGGAAGCCCCGCTTGCGCGGTGGCGTCGCTGAACGTGCCGTCGCCATTGTTGCGGTACAGCGTGTTGCGGTGGACGCCTGCCACGAACAGGTCGGGATCGCCGTCGTTGTCGTAGTCGCCCACCGCCGCGCCGGTGTCATAACCGGTTCCCTGAAGGCCGGCTTTTTCGGTGACATCGGTGAAATTGCCGCGCCCGTCGTTGGCGTACAGGCGGTTCCACTGCCGGGGGCTTTTCTTGCGGAGCGAAGACAAATCGGCGCCGTTGCAGAAGAACAGGTCCAGGTCCCCGTCGCCGTCGTAGTCGAACGCCGCCAGCCCGCCGGCCATGGTCTCCGGCGCGCGGCGCTTTTCGGACTCGTCGTTGTCGAGAAAGAAATCGAGCAGGACAGCCCGGAAATGAATCGGCGATTCAGCCGGTTTTTCCTGAATCGCCCAGACGGAAATCGCCGCCATCGCAGCGGCGGCCCAGCCAACGCGCAAGTGCGCCTCCCGCCATCAGTCTAGCAGCCCAAAGAGGCTGCTTCAGACAGGAGCCGCTCGGCTTGCTCCGCGGCGCGGGGCACCGCCGCGGCGACCTCGGGCGACAGCCCCTGCCCCAGCTCGAACTGCCTCGCCACGATGCCCACCAGCGCCAGCATCTTCGGGCGCATTCCCAGCCGCTCGCCCAGGCGCAGCGTGCCCGCCAGCGACGGCTGATGCGAGCCGCCGCCGCGCGTCTCCGCGTATTCGAACAACTCGGCGTTCCGGAACACGCGCACCGTGCCCGGCGGGTCCGCGCCCGCGATAGCGTCCAGCAGGATCAGCGCGCTTTCCTCGTTCAGCTCGATCAGCAGATCCACGCCCGCCGCCCCGACGTCGCACAGGCGCGCCCGTTGCTCCGCGCCGCGCCGGCGCAATTCTTCCAGGATGGCGAGCCCCGCCCCGTCGTCGCCCATCAGCGGGTTGCCCAGCGCGGCGATCAGCGTGCCGGGCGCGCCTTTTCCCTCAGCCATGCAAACCATTCCTCCAGCCCTTCGCCGGTGCGGCAGCTCAGGCGGAACGTCCGCAGCCCCGGATTCAACGCCTCGACGCCCCGCAGAAACCTGCCGCAATCGAACTCGACATAGGGCAGCAGGTCGATCTTGTTCAGCACCACCACGTCCACGCCCGCGTACATCTTCGGGTATTTGTAGGGCTTGTCGTCGCCCTCGGGCGTCGAGCCGATCAGAACGTTCACATGAGCCCCCAGCTTCCAGCTCATCGGGCACACCAGGTTGCCCACGTTTTCGATCAGCAGAAGCCGGATGCCGTCCAAAGGCAGCAGCGACAGGGCGTCGCGCACCATGGCGGCTTCCAGATGGCACTTGCCGCCGGTGTTCACATGAACCGACGCCGCTCCGGCGCGCTGGCTGCGTTCGGCGTCGAACGCCGCCGCTGACGTATCGCCATTGATCATCCCGATGGCGATCTCGCCCTTGAGCGCCTCCACGGTGCGTTCAATCAGCGACGTCTTGCCCGCGCCCGGGCTTGCCATGAGGTTGATGCAGAAGATGCCTTTTTCATCGAGCCTCGCCCGCACCTCCGCCGCCACCGCATCGTTGGCGGAGAGGACGCGCTCGACCACCGGAACCGTGGCGCTCATCCTGATTCGCCTCCTTCCACTTCAATGGCGTCCACCGTGCACTCCCGCCCGCCCGCGGGCTCGCCGCCCAGCTTGCCGCACTGCGGGCACTCGAGCCCGGAGCCGTCAGCCGCAAACACGGTCCCGCAGCCGCGGCACCTCAGCGTTGCCGGCTCGAATCGGAATTCGAGCTTCGCCGCCTCGGCTGCCGTTCCCCGCGCCAGCTCCTGCCAGAACAGCTGGATCGAATCACCCACGTATCCCGTCCACTCGCCCACGGTCACCTGCACGCGGCGCACGCGCGCGCCGCCCGCGTGCCGCAGCACGATGTCGAGCACCGCCTCGGTGATGGCCAGCTCGTGCATCAGCAGATCCTCGGCAACTGTTCCCCGCTGAGCAGGTCCAGCACGCGCGCGGCGCCGATCACCGAGCGCAGCGTCACTTCGCCGGCGCCGGTTTCGGTGGCTTTCCCGATCACCGTCGCTCCCGGCAGCAGCGCCGCCGCGCGTTCGCCCTCGCCCGCGGCGACGAACGCGATGAACCGCCCCTCGTTGGCTACATACAACGGATCGAACCCAAGCAGTTCGCACGCCGCGCGCACGTCTTCGCGCACCGGTATCCGGTCCTCCTCGAGCGTCACCCGCACGCCGGCGGCGCGCGCGATTTCGATCACCGCCGAGGCCAGCCCGCCGCGCGTCAGGTCCCGCATGCAATGCACGCCGATGCCGCCGCGCAACAGGCCGAGCGCCTCGCGGTGCACGGGCGCCGAGTCGGAAAGGATCTCCGATTCCAGCGCCAGCCCTTCCCGCGCGCTCATCACCGCCATGCCGTGCCGCCCGATGTCGCCGGAGAGCACCACCTCGTCGCCCGGCGACACGCGCGAGGGGGTCAGCTGCTCATCATGGACCAGGGCGCCGACGCCGGCAGTGGTGATGAACATTTGATCGGCGCTCCCGCGCTCCACCACCTTCGTGTCGCCGGTGACGATGCGCACGCCGGCGCGGCGCGCCGCCTGCGCCATGGAATCCACCACGCGGCGCAGCGTCTCCATTTCCAGCCCTTCTTCGAGGATGAATGCCGCGGAAAGCGCCACCGGCTCGGCCCCCGCCATCGCCAGGTCGTTCACCGTCCCGTGCACGGCCAGCGAGCCGATGTCGCCGCCGGGAAAGAACAGCGGCCGCACCACGAAAGAATCGGTGGTAAACGCCAGCCGCCTGCCCGGAAGCGCCAGCACGGCGGAGTCGGTCTCGTGCTGCGGCTCGAGCCGGGCGGCGAACATTTGCTCGATCAGCCCGCGCATCAGCCGCCCGCCGCCGCCGTGGGCCAGCAGCACGCGCTCCCGCTCTTCCAGCGGGGCAGGGCAGGAAAGCGCGAACTCAGACATGATGCCTCCCGTAGCGGTAATACGCCGCGCAGGCGCCTTCGCTCGATACCATGGGCGCCCCGAGCGGGCGCTCCGGCGTGCAGCGCGTGCCGAACGCCGGGCATTCCGGCGGTTTCTTCGCGCCCTGCAATACCAGCCCGCTGATGCACTCGGCCGGCTCCCGGGCTTCGCGCCCGGAATACGGGAACCGCGCCTCGGCGTCGAACTCGCGCCAGGCGCGGCGCAGCGCCAGCCCGCTCAGCGGGATCACGCCGATGCCGCGCCACGCGCGGTCCACCGGTTCAAACATTTCCCGGACCATTGTTTTGGCCGCCGGGTTGCCCTCCCGGCGCACAGCGCGCGAATACTGGTTTTCCGCCTCCGCCCGCCCTTCTTCCAGTTGCCGGACGCAGAGCAGGATGCCCTGCAGCAGGTCCACCGGCTCGAAGCCCGTCACCACCACGGGCACGCCGAACTGCCTCGCGATCGGCTCGTAATCGGCGTAGCCCTCCACCGTGCAGACGTGCCCCGCCGCCAGCACGCCCTGGATGCGGTTCTGCGGCGAGCCGAGGATCGCCCGCAGCGCGGGCGGCACGAGCACGTGCGCGGAAAGGATGCTGAAGTTGCTCAGCCCTCTCCGCTGCGCCTCGCGCACGGCGAGCGCCACGCCCGGCGCGGTGGTTTCAAAACCGACGGCAAAAAACACAATCTGGCTGTCCTGTTCTTTTTCGGCGAGCCGGACGGCGTCCAGCGGCGAATAGACCATCGCCACCCGCGCGCCGCGCGCCCGCGCCGACAGCAGATCCGTCCCCGACCCCGGCACCCGCAGCATATCGCCGAAGGAAGCCAGCACCGCGCCCGGGGTTTCCGCCAGCGCAATGGCGCGGTCGATCCGCTCGAGCGGCGTGACGCAGACCGGGCATCCGGGACCATGCACGAGTTCGAGCCCCGGCGGCAGCAACTGGTCGATGCCGAACCGCAGGATCGCGTGCGTCTGCCCGCCGCAGATCTCCATGATCCGCCACGGGCGCGTCATCACGCGGGCAATCTCCGCCGCCAGCGCCCGCGCGCGCGCCGCGTCCCGGTATTCATCCAGGTGCCTCACTCCGGCGCCCCCTCCGCGGCGCCGCCCATCTGTTCCAGCAGCTCCAGCGTGCGCCGCGCCTCTTCCTCGTCGATGGTCTGCAGGGCGAAGCCCGCGTGCACCAAAACATAATCGCCAGGTTTTGCTTCGGGCACGTAGGCCAGCGACGCCTCCCGGATCACCCCCCCGAAGGAGACGCGGGCCATGCGCGTCAACGGGTCGCCGCCCGTAATCTCAATGATCTCGCCCGGTATCGCCAGACACATCGAGCTTCACCTCCCAGGCCGCGGCCAGCAGTTGCCCCGCCGCCAGCCCGCCGTCATTGGGCGGGATCTGGCGGTGCAGCAGCGGCCGGAACCCTTCTTCTCCCAGCCGGCGGGCCGCCGTCTCCGCCAGCCGTGCGTTCTGAAAACAACCGCCGGTCAAAACCACCGTCTCCACGCCAGCCCGCCGCGCGAACGCCACGATGGATTCGGCCAGCGAATCATGCAGCAGCGCCGCCCGCGCGGCCACGGTCAGCCGCGTGTCGGCCAGCCGCTCGAACAGCGGCGCCCAGTCGTCTTCCATGAACACGGGCTGCGGCGCCGCCGCGCCGCGCGCGGCAAACTCCACCCGCATCGCCGCTTCGCCCTCGAACGAAGCCCGCGCGCACAGTCCCAGCAGCGCCGCGGCGGCGTCGAACAGCCGTCCGGCGCTCGTCGTCCACGGAGCATGGAACCCGCGCTCGAGCATCCGCACCAGCACCTGCCATTCATTGTCCGCGAACCAGGGCCTGGCCAGCTCCGGGCGCCCCATTTCCCACGCAGCGCCGAGCAGCGCCCGCCTCGGCTCGCGCACCGCCTGCTCTCCTCCAGGCAAACGGAAGGGGCGCAGATGCCCGGTGCGGCGCACCGCCGCGCCTTCCCACAGCAAGAATTCGCCGCCCCACACAGTGCCGTCCGCCCCCGCCCCGGTGCCGTCCCACGAGGCGGCGAACACGGGCGGCTCGAGCCCGTGCTCGAGCACCGCGGAAAACAGGTGCGCCACGTGATGCTGCACGGCGCGCACTTCCACGCCCATCGCGCGCGCCGTCGCGGTGGAGCCGTAGTCCGGATGCATATCGCACGCCACCGCCTGCGGGCGGACGCCGTAGATCCGCCCGAAATCGGCCGTCATGCGGCGGTGATTCGACACCGCCGCCGGGGTGGACAGATCCCCGAGGTGCTGCGACAGAAACACGCGCCGCCCGCGCGAGAACGCCACCGTGTTCTTCATGTGCCCGCCCGTGGCGAACATTTCCGGCAGCGCGCGCGCCGCTTCCAGCGGCAAAGGCGCATAGCCGCGCGCGCGGCGCAGCAGCACCGGCTCGCCGCCGATCTCCCGCACAATGCTGTCATCCACCGGGCGCATGATGCGGCGGTTGTGCAGCAGGAACAGGTCCGCGATGCCCGAAAGCCTTTCCACCGCCTCGCGGTTGTCGAAGCAGATGGGATCGTCGGTGACGTTGCCGCTGGTGGCCACAACGGGAAACCGCAGCGCCTCGAGCAGCAGCGCATGGAGCGGCGAATAGGGGATCATCACCCCCAGCAGCGGATTGCCGGGCGCGATGGCGTCCGGCAAGCCCAGCGTGTTTTCGACCAGGACAATCGGCGAGGCGGGCGTGTGCAGCAGGGGATGGTCGTGCGCCGGAACCATCACTGCAAACGGCTTCGACGGCCGCTGCTTGCGGCACCGCAGTTCGACTACCACTTCACGGTTGCGCGCGTCGCACACCAGGTGAAAGCCGCCGATGCCCTTCAGCGCCAGGATGCGGCCTTCGCGCACCGCCTCCGCCGCGCGCGCGAGCGCATCCTCGCCTTCAGCAAGCGGCGAGCCGTCCTGCGCCCAAAGCTCCAGCCTCGGTCCGCACGCCGGGCAGCAGTTGGTTTGCGCGTGGAAGCGGCGGTCGGCGGGGTCGCGGTACTCGGCTTCGCAGGCGGCGCACATGGGGAAGTCGAGCATCGACGTGCGCGGGCGGTCGTACGGGAGCGACTCGACGATCGAGTAGCGCGGACCGCAGTGCGTGCATGTGGTGAACGGGTAGCGGTAGCGGCGGTTGCGCGGGTCGAAGATCTCGCGGCGGCACTCGGCGCACATGGCCAGGTCCGGCAGCAGGAACGCTTCCGCCTCTCCGCTGGCATCGCTGGCTTCCACGCGAAAGTCGCGGAAGCCGGCATCCGGCAGAGTCTCCGCCGTGAAGGAAGCCACCACCGCCAGCGGGGGCGGCTCGGCGCGGAGGTGTTCGACAAACGCGCGCACCTGCCCGTTGGCCGCCTCGGCTTCGATGACCACTCCAGCGGCGGAATTCAGCACAAAGCCCCGCACCCCGTGCTGCTGCGCCAGCCGGTAGACATGCGGCCGGAAGCCCACGCCCTGCACGGCCCCGGTGATCCGCGCGCGAATTCGCACCTGCGTATCCTTTATTCCAGTATAGGGCACGCCTGCCTGCGGAAACACGCCCGACACCCCGCGGCCTCAGCGGGCACGGTCCGGCAAAAAGCGCAGCGTGTGCCGCGCCTCCACGCGCGAGAACTCAAGCCGGTAGGCGCCCCCATTGAGGTAGGTCTGCCACTGGTCTCCATAGTGACCCGAAAAGCGGTGGCCGGAGACACCCGTCGGAATGACGACGAGGGACTCGTCCAGGTTGGACAGGTCGGCGACAAAGCGCATCGAGGGGCCGTAGGCCTCCGTCACCGCCCGCACAGTGGTTGCGCCGCCGTCCATCTCGACGGGGCCGAAATTGAAATACCGGCCGAGCCAGGGGATGCGCCCCATCACCGGGTGTTCCAGAGCAACGCGGTTCGCCAAGCCGTAGCGCCACTTGTCCATCCGGCGCCCCTGCATACGCCGCCCCTCTTCGACGGCTTCGGCCAGTTCGTTGGCGAGCAGGAGGTCGAAGTCCTCGAACCACTCCCGGCTGCGCTCGCGGACGATGCGCGCCACCACGCCCGGGGCGAGGAACGTCCGCCACGCGCCGCCGTGTTTGGGAGAGGCGCGCTCGCCGATGGCGCGCCGGATGTGCTGGTACAGCAGGTGGGCGAGCAGCGCGGCGGCGGAATCCGCGCTCATTTGCCCGTTCCACCGCTCCAGCAGGCCGGCGCCCGCGCGGGCCGCCTCGTTGGAGTCGCCCCGGCGGCGCACGGCCCCGGCGGCCGCCTGCGCCAGGCCGTGGTGGAGCGCCGAGTAGACGTCCCGCTGCACGGCCAGCATGTCGGCGGCGGCGAGCTTCTGCTTCCGCTCGAGCCGCGCCGTGATCTGCAGCGCCCTGTCGGGCGAGGAGAAAAAGCCGCTCACGGTGTAGGGATATTTGTCCGGAAAAGGGTTGTGATTGGCGGAGACAAGAAGGCCTTGTTTTGGATTGAAATACGATGGCAATTCATCGAACGGGATGAAGCCTTTCCAGTCGAATTGTCCGGCCGGGCCGTCGGCCGGCTCGCTGCCGTCGAATCCCTCGCGCACAGGCAGCCTGCCCGCCACCTGCCACCCCGTGTTTCCGCCGGCGTCGGCATACAGCACGTTGATGTTCGGCCCCGGAAGCCTCCGCAGGGCGTTGCGGAACTCCTCCCAGCTGCGCGCGCGGTTCAAATCGAGAATGGGGAATTCCGCATCGTCGGCCAGCGCGGCGGACCAGGCGAGCGCCAGCGGCCGGCCTTCCTCCTCCGCCACTACGGGCCCGTGGATCGTGACCCAGAAGGCGGCTTCGGCCGGCCGCTCGCCTTTGACGGCGATCCGCTCCACGGCGCGCTGCGCCTGCAGCCACTGTCCTTTGTAAAGATAGCGTCCGGTGCGTCCGTCGAGTTTTTCTTCATAGAGATCCATATTGTCGAACTGAAGGGCGGTAATGCCCCACGCAATCCGGTCGTTATGGCCGATAATAATGCCTGGAATTCCGGGCAGCGCGGCTCCGGCGGCATTCAGCCCGGGGGCGCGGAGATGCACCAGATGCCAGGTGGCGGGCTGCGTCCAGGGCAGGTGCGGATCGTTGGCCAGGATCGGCTTGCCCGTGGCCGTGCGCGCGCCGCTTGCCGCCCAGGCGTTGGAGCCGGGCAGAGGCTCCGTGCCAAGCCGCGCGGGAAAGAGCTGCTCGACCAGCGGGCGGCGCCCCGTGCGCGCCATGCGCGACTTCAGAAGGTCGTGCTCCCAGTTGCCCGAGAGCGTGCGGTTCATCTCCAGAGCGCAGAGCAGCGAGTCGGCGACCCTCCAGGGGCGCGGCGCGTAGCCGAGCAGCGTGAACTCCGGCGGCAGGCGGTTGAGGTTTTGTTCCAGAAAAAAGTTGACCCCGCGCGCGTACGCTGCCAGCAAGGCGCGCTGCGGCGCGGGCAGCGCCGCAGCCCAGCGCTCGGCCAGCCACCGCAGGCGCAATTGGCGGGCGCGGAGATCCAACGGGAGGGCGGCTTTCCCGGCGATTTCGGCCAGCTCGCCGGCGGCGAGCCGCCGCAGGCTGTCCATCTGCCACAGCCGGTCCTGCGCCGTCGCGTAGCCTTGGGCGAAGAGCGCGTCCTCGATCGAGCCTGCCAGGATGTGCGGCACGCCCAGCCGGTCGCGCTCCACTTTCACTTCCGCCGCCACGGGAGCGCGCGTTTCACCCCCGGGTCCCGCGCCGGGACGCCAGATCAGCCACCAGGCCGCAGCGCAGAGGGCGGCTGCCGCCGCCGCCAGAACCCAATTGACAATTCGGAGAATCCGTTTCCGCACGATTTCTTCATAGTACTGGGGCGGCGTGGGCCATGGGACGGAACCGGGTTACTGATTCGTCTCCGCTTCGCGCCCACGCTGTACAATGTCTGCTTCGGAGGTTACCGATGAGCACCGGCGTGGAGTCGTCCCCGGTTGTTGCAGAGGCCAGCCACCCCGCCGCGCCGGGTTGGCCCTGGTATTCCGTGCGCGTCAAGCCGAAATTCGAGAGAGTGGTGGTGCAGTCCCTGGCATCCAAGGGGCTGGCAACCTTCTTGCCGCTGTACAAAGAGCGCCGCCGCTGGTCCGACCGGGTGAAGGTGGTCGAATTGCCGCTCTTTCCGGGCTATGTGTTCTGCAGCCTTGACGTGCAGCAACGGCTGCCGGTGCTGCAGACCCCCGGGGTTTTGCATTTCGTTTCCTTCGACGGCGAGCCGGCGCCGGTGGACCCGCTCGAGATCCGGTCGCTGCAAAGGGCGGCCTCCAGCGGGGCGCCTTTGGCGCCGTGGCCGTACCTGCGGGAGGGACAGCGCGTCGTCGTGGCGCGCGGCCCCATGCGGGGGCTGAGCGGAATTCTGCTCAAGGTCCGCGACGAGTTCCGGCTCATCATCAGCGTCACTCTGCTGCAGCGCTCGGTTGCGGTGGAGATCGACCGGGAAGCCGTGCGGCCGGCGTAATTCGAAAAAAAGCTCAAAGCTCCGCAGAAATCACCGATACAAATGCTTCCGGAATGCCACTATCCCTTTCTGGAGGCACGTCGTGATCCTCTACCACCCGAACGGCAAGGCCCTGGTCCTCAGCGCGGCCGCCTGGCGGCGCGCGCTGAAGGCGGGGCAGTCCGCCGGTTGGCGTCCTGCCGGCACGCTGCCGCCGCCCGCCGATTTCGATCGCCCCCCCGCGCTTTGGGAAGGCGCCTATGAGCCTGCCCTCGGCCAGCAGGTCTCCCGCCCGGATGCCAGGGCGCTGGCGGCGGCTCTCGATCGCGCGCTGGAGTCCGACCGCCACCTCGGCCATGAGCTTCGCCTGCTGGCCGAGTTCTGCGCCTCCGGCGGGTTCCTGGTTTGCGCTTCGCCCGGAATCGCGGACAGTCTTTCGAGTCTTGTCGAACAAGCGGGCACGGCGGTGTCCGTTCCCGCTGTAGCGCCTCCCAATCTTCCACCGCAGCGTCCGCCCTCACGGGCGGCGGACACCGTTCCCCGGCCGTGAAGCCCCGCAGCCCGTCTTTGTGGCGGATGGCATATTGGCGGCGATCTGGCGCGTGCAAACAAGCATCCGGCCTTCCGCTACTCCCGCTGCCGCTATAATTCCTCTTTGACGTTGCCTCCCGCCGGGATGTCCAGGTACAAGGACTCTCCGTTTGCGCCAACGCTGCTGGGACAAGCCGTGCGGCCGCGCCCCGCCTCCCTGCTCGGCTCGGCCTGCCTCCATGCGGCTGTGCTTTTCCTGCTTCTGCATGTCCCGGCTGCCAATCCGCGCGCCTTGCGCATGGAGGATTACAGCGTCCTGCCGCCTCCCTCCCGGGACCGCAAGCTCGTCTGGTACAAGCTGGATTCCCGGATGCCGGACGTGTCCGTGGGCCGCAGGTTCGGGCCGCGGCCGCCGCAGGCGCGAGTCCGCTCGAAGGATGTTTCGATCCAGGCTTCCACGCCCGATGCGCCGGCCCGCGACCAGTTGATTTTCCAGCCCGCCGCCCCGGCAGAACTTCCGAAAAGCCTCCCCTTGCCGAACATGGCCGCGTTCCAGCCCGCCCCTCCGCCGGAGCCAACCCCTCCGCCCACGCCCGAGCCGCCCAAACTGGAAATGCCCGCCGCTGCCGCCCCCGATCCTCCAAAGCGGACCGTACGCGCCTTCACGCCTCCCCCCGCTCCGGCGCCGCGCAAGCCGCGCCCCATCGAGTTGGCGGAAGCGCCCATCGACGCCTTGCCGAACCCGGCCGCTCTCGGCCAGCTCACGGCGATAGTGGCCGGCGTGAAGCCCATGCCCGGCGCCCCGCCTGCCCTGCCGGAAGGAAGCCGTCCCGCCAGCGTCAGCGTCGGGCCGGCTGCGGGCAGCGGGGCGGGAGGCGCCTTGAACCCCTCTCCGGCATCCGGCGTCGAACTCATCTCCAGCGGGGGCGGCCCCGGGGGCCTGAACGCCAAGCCGAGCTTCGTCCCGCAGACGGTCCTTTTCACGCGAGCCGACATCGAGCAGCGCCGCGGCGCAGTCTCCGTTCCCGTCCGGCTGGCCATGGTGCCCGAGAGCGCCCGGAAGTTTTTCGGCGACCGCACAGTGTATCTGACATTTCTCGAAAAACCCAACCCGCGCCACTACACCGGAGACATCCTGCTGTGGTTCGCCGAACGCGGACAGACGGCGGCCGGCGGGCAGTCCATGCACGCGCCCGTCCCGTTCCGCCAGACCGACCCCTTCGGGCCCAACTCCCGGTCGCCTCGCGCCATCCGGGGCACGTTGAGGTTGGCGGCGGTTATCAGCGCCGACGGGTTTCTGTCCGACCTTCGCGTGCTGGAAAGCCCCGACGACGCCCTGGATGCGCCTCTGCTGGAGGCCGCGGCAAAATGGACGTTCCTTCCCGCGCTGCGCGGGCCGGCGCGCGTCGCCGTCGATGCGCTGTTCGAGATTCCTGTCGCCTTCCTCCCCTCTCCGCCGCTCGGCGCGGCGCCCGCTGCCTCGCGCTGAGCCGCGGCGCGGAAACCCTGCCCCGGGCGGCCTTGACGCGGAATTCCGGCAGGTGTAACGTTCACGCGGAGCAGAGCATGACGGTTCAAAGCCTTCCCGCCAGCAGCTCTTCCGCTTTCTGGCGGATTTGGGACAAGACTTGGTGGATTTTCGGCCTGTTGTTTCTGGCCGCCAACGCCTGGGCCTGGAACCGCCACGGTCCGTTCACCCTGCTGCGCTGGTGGGCGGCGTTTTTCGCCGTCATCGGCGCGGGCATCATCTGGTATGGGCTTCGGGCGCGCCGCCATGCCCGGGAGAGCCTCCACTGGCCGCCCGTGCAGGCGCTGGTGGTCAGCTCGGAAGTTGTCCGGGACGAGCAGCGGTCGCTCAGCGGCGAAGCGTATGATCCGGCCCGCTCCATGGTCTACTATCACCCGGAAATCGAGTATGAATACGAGGTGGAAGGCCGCAAGTACCGCTCCAACCGCCTCATTGCGGTGCGGGTCAACTGGCCGAAATCCGGGGCCGAAGCCTGGGTGGCCAAATACCCGGCCGGCGCCGTAGTGACGGCCCGCCGCCATCCGCAAAAGCCCGCCCTGGCGGTTCTCCAGCCGGGAATTCAGGGATTCGAAGGCCGGTACCGGATTCCGTTTTTCGTGGGCGGCGTGTTCCTGGCGGCGGGGGCCGCCGGATGGGTTTTCCTCTCGCGGTTTGATTGATCCTCGCGCGGCGCCGTGCGGAGCCGACCGATTCCGGCTATGGTTGCCGGACTTCGATCAGCCCCCACGCCCGGCGCATCCACCGTTGCCGCCCGGCCTGCGACAGCAGCGCCAGCCACAGCCAGGGCGCGCCCCGGGCCGCGTGCCGGACGATCTCCCACGCCGCGCGCTCCTGCTCCGGGCGCTCGGGCCGCCGCTCGCGCGCCAGCAGCAGCGGCAGCCACCGGAACTCTTCCGCCTGGCGCGCGGCGGCTTCCAATGCCTGAAACAATTCTGGGTCATTTTGTTCCATCTGCATCTGCCGCAGCCGCAACCGCAGCCTTGCCGCGCGCAGCTCCGGCCACAACTCGAACGCCAGGCTCCAGGCCAGCGCCCAGGACAGCAGCGTGAAGGTGACTGCGGTGGCGCCGGATTCGCTCACGGCTGCCGCCCCTGTTTCAGGCACTCGGCGAGAGCCTTTTCCAGTTGCCGCCGCAGGGCCCGCTGCTGCAAACCGTACGCAACGCCGCCAAGGCCGAACACGATCGCAGACAGCCGCGTGACCCGCGCGCTGCCCATCCATGCGATCCAGAGCTCCAGCATCGAGTCCTTGCCCAGCAGGCCCGAAGCGGTTTCCCGGATCAGCCACAGCGCCGCCAACAGCGCCGCCCATGGCAGCGCCTTCCGGATCAGCCACAGAAGTGTCCGCTGCAAATTCTCTCCCTCCCTGTTTCCATCCTCGCCCGTGTACCGCGGCGCCCGGCCTGCTGCTGCCGCGGAATGCTCATTCGTTCTGACAGTGTAGCCGAGCCGGCAGGCGTGTTCCAAAGAGACTCGAGGTGCCCGAAAACCCCTTGCAGGCCCTGCGTCCTGCTCGCCCGCGCCGGCCTCGCACTCCAGGTGCATCCGCGTCCTGGCAGGCGCCCGGGCCGCCACGCCGGCTCCTGCAGTGATGCATCGGACGGTTTGCGTGAACTGGGCGGCCTTGTTGAGTCAATTCTCAGATGCGAACTAAGGTTTCCTTCGGATTTGAGTAGAACCGCAGTACCGTTACGCTTGATCTAGCAACGGACAAGAGTTGCGAATTCGGGAGAG
>Ga0308414_1001021_pt1 | contig 18268 bp, 19 predicted proteins | sample HotsprSampleOS50_FD_205667 | JGI IMG/M metagenome (GOLD analysis project Ga0308414, IMG submission 205667) | Hot spring phototrophic mat microbial communities from Octopus Spring, Yellowstone National Park, Wyoming, United States - 20090730_OS50 ...
AAATCTGGATAATTTTGCTTAAAAACCGACGTGATAGTTTCCTCAATAAAACGACCGTAATTATAAGATGGAGTAACAATAGATATCTTTGGCAAATTATTTGATTGCTGACACTGACCAAACTGATACAATTCGAAGAGGTTCATAAGAATCCAAGATACTACTATGCGCGGAGCGCGGATTTTCAAGATTCGCCACCAAAATCGATTGTTATAAGCTCATGTCTAACCTACGTGCAGATCAGTTTTCCATCGCACATCCGACGTACCAGGTCGGGCGTGATCCGTTTGGCCTTGGCGATCGCTTCGAACATTGCCACATAGCAGGCGAGGTAGGCTTTATGCCTGCCACGAAATGCCCGCAGAAAGGTGCGCAACGCTGTCTCCCAGCCTTCATACGGGTTGCAATGCACCTCGCGTCGCCCATCGCCATCATTGTCGCGTGCCCATTCACGGGTGCTATGACAGCCGGTGCTGTGAACCAAATGCACATCGCGATAACCCGACCACTCATCGGTGTAAAAGACCGCCCTGGTGGGCGGCACATACGTCGTCACGATGGCGCGGCATGTCTCTTGCGTGGCCTGGACGCACACGACGTATCGTATCGCGCCCGTGTCCCGGCTGACGACACTGAAGATCGGGGGACGGTCATTCGCAACGGTGCCATGGCCCCGCTGCTTGTTGGCCCGCCGTCGCGGTGAGTCTGCCGGGTCGGCGTGGCGGTCACTTTTTTCCCCCGGCGTTCTGATAGCGTTCATCTGCTTCAAAGGCGGTGCCAGTCAGCGGTTCGAGCGGGGCCGTCTCGTTCACATTGTCTTGCACCCGCTGGCGCAACGTATGCACCGTCTGACAGGAGCGACCCAGTTCCCGCGCCCGCCGAGCGGTGGGTTCGCCCTTGGCAACGCCACGCACCAGCAAGACCAGGGGAGACGGGGCCTGCTGCGTTTTGCCAAAGGCCGTGCCCGTCAAGATCGTATAAGAGCCATCGCAGTCGCGGCAGCGATAGGCATCGAAATGTGCCTGCGGGCGAAACAATCGTCCATTGGCGCTGCCACAATGGGGCAATGGAGTCCATTGGGATGCAGGTGTTGCCCCAGCCACTGGGTGCTGGCCGCATCGTCCAGCACGTCAGTTATCGGAAAATCGATCGTACGTTCCTCCTGGCATGCAATCGAGAACCGGGGTTCATGCCGCTATGGGAGCACGATTGCACGCTGGTTTGACATGAGCCTCCCTTAGAAGCCCTGAACCCAAATCGGAATAACCTTTAGTCGGTATGTGGGCTTCCTGCAGTTTACCAGTTTCCTCATCTGATTGCGCCAAATGTCAAATGTCAACAGAACCGAGCTCCCCCTATAACATACATAACATAACTAACGTCTTTGCAACATCCTCAGTGTATGCCAAACTGGACGTACCACAGTTAAGCATGTGTTCTTGAGGGAACCCGGATAAACCTCTGTGGTAATCGGGCCGATCGTTACAACGAAACGACTAGATCGTAACTGATCAAAAAGGTTACCCTGTTGAGCAAAACGATTTTTACCTACTGTTTTACCGATTGGTTGGGAGGTAAACTGTCTAGTTCTGCGAACAACTGTTTTTAACTCTCGAAGATAGGGCCCATATATTTTCCGCAATAATATTTGCGAAGCAACGGTTTTATAGGATTCTAACCCTGTACAGTAAATCATTGGAGCAATATAATTGAAATGATGAAAATGATAAAATAATACCAACTCCTGATCAACTGTAAGAATGCCATCTTTTTCTTCTAGATCGTATTGACCAATATTCCAGGGGGCAAGATTAGCACCTTTACACCGCGATACAACAACACCTTCAAAGAGATCAGGCCAGGCATCAAGATACTTTTGATCAGCAAAACGTTCCCCATCAAATCCGTCATAGCACCATTCTAAGCATCTATCACGCCACCATTGGAGAATATTATGTCCGAATTGATTATTGCGAATACTTATCCAACCAACATTGTAAAGGCCATAGATTTCAAGATGTTGTAGATGCTTTGGAAACCTATGTTCTATAATAAGGGCTGAGTTATGCCCTAACTCATCAAAAAGGGGTTGAGGATTTGCAAAGAAGTAAAGATCGGCATCAAGATAAGTTACAATTTCGAAGACATTACTTTGTTTTAACACGTAGATCATCCAGGATGCAGTGCAAGTAAAATAGTATTCAATTTGGGTTCGGCTCGAGCGAATTTCACATAGTTTGCAGTCAAATGCTTCGAGTTGCGGCAATTTTACTGGTATGAGATTAGTTGCATTAATTCGATGAAGCAGGGCATATACTTCATCATCCATACAAAGAACCCAAAGTTGAAAAGGCTGGGTATGTCGTTGCAATGACGCATACAATGCAAGCCCACGAGACAAAAAATTGCTGTCAAAGTAGGTACAATAAATCTGCATCACGTTTTGGCCTTAAAAAGAAATCCTCTATACTGACACTGCTCAGGAGCATTTACAATACCTGGACGCTCACCAATAACAAATTCTCGAACTAATTCCAGATTAGATTCTTCAGCGAGATGAAGAATGTCAGATCGATTAAGGCACCAACCTAGATACTCTGTTCTATATCCGTACGCATACGGTCGTTGAATAAAAACAAAGGATTGAGTATTTTGAACTACAGGTAGTCTTGTTAGCAAAAAATACCCTCTTGTAGCTCTAGCTAATCCGATAAATATCTCCTCCCAACTTTCTGAAAAGTGTAGTGAGCCACTTGCCAAAACAAAATCATATTGAAAATCAAGGCAATCATCTGTAAAAAAGAAATGCTGTTCAGGAAATAACTCTTTTCCATATTCTGCAAGGATTTGCACATCTTTACAATAATAGTTAATAGACACTTCGGGTAATATCGCCCTGGAAAAAAGATAGTAATGACCTATCCCTCCTCCCCAATCAAGCATCGAGATGGTCTGTAATTGACGAGAGGCCAATGTTAACCCATATGCAAAGATCATTATCGTGTTATGACTATTAATTTCCTCTCGATTAGCCAATGTCGATTCATGCGAAAAACCTAACGGTTGTTGGCCTTCCAACATAGCAACAAAATGCGGCCATTTTGCCTTATATACTTCGAGAATATCGACAACATTCCAACCCAATACTTCGGGGTGTGTTTGCGCATACGCCCATCCTTCGGCAATATATTCCCATTCAGTCGCTACATTCACTCCTGAACGAATACGGGCACGCACAGCACGCACAGCTTCAAGAATAATCGGAGGGGTAATTCGATGTATTAGCGGTCGCATTGAGGAAAACGCTCTCACTTAGCACCTCGGATGTTTGACAATGTTCGTTGCCAGGTCTTCTGTAAGCTATATGCTGCACGATAAGCCAGGCGTCGCCATGGATGTTTAGGCCGTCCACCAAAGACCCCCTGCCAGAGTGGTGCACATTCTGGATGTTCAATGGGTACGGGCCAGATAGCAGGCAGAGGAGGACAGGGCTTCAAAGGTGGGTTAGCCCAGAAACCACCATTAGAAGCATTCGTTGCGCGTGCATCAAAACCTATATGCTCTACCATACTATATGGTGGTCGCAAGCAAAGACCTCTCTTAAGTATATGCAGATAAAGCCAGCGCACAGCCCAGATATTTTGCTGCTGCTCACGCTCGGCCATGGTCGGAAGGTCAGCGCCATAACGATATACATCGATACCTGTACGGCGACAACGCTCCATGAGCATTGCCGCTGGCTGATCCATACCTTGCCACGAGCGTCGCCAGGCACCCCACAACCAGCACTCAGCGCGGCCATCGAAGTAGGGCTGCTCTCCAATGTTTTTCGGAGTAACCCGCGGATGGGTCCAGCCTGCCACACTCATCACCCGATGATCATTATTGTAGTGCCGGAGTGCCGCACACAGGTAATGGTAGGTGTGCGGTACGCAGACAAGGTCGTCTTCACAGACGATAAACATATCGTGATTTTTCAGTACCTCTTCGATACCGCTGCGAATCGATACCCCCAGGCCCAGGTTCTGCTTATGCTCGAACAGCACCAGTTCACACCAGTCAATATTATGAAGCAATGCGCGTACCGCTGCTACATCTGGCTGCTGATCAGCAGTGCGTGGCCCATCACTGAAGACATAGAGCAGTGGAACGCTGGTAGCGCGCAGGGCTGCGAGCGTTTGCGCAAGAAGATCTGGTCTGTTGTAAGCGAAGAGGATGACAGGGATAGGGCGATCTGTCACACGACCTCCTGAGGCGCTTCCAGAGAAGAAGATGCAGACATGCTACCTTGATTGCTCGTTGACGTCCACCGACACCTCTGACACAATCGCGGTTGCTAAACCAACCATCGCAGCCAGGAGGAGCCGATGGACGCCAATTGGATGATACCCGCTTTTGTCGTGATTGACACGCTGATGGAACGCCTGAAGCATCGCCGTGATGGGCGGGCGCAGATCCCCGACTCCGAGATTCTGACGATTGCGGTCGTCGCCGCCGACGAGAAGTGAGCGAAGAGGAGCGCGGAGCGAGAGCCGCTCGTTCCCTCCATCTCGCTCCTCACTTCTCTCCGCTCGCTTCTCTCCGTTGGCCGTCATCACGAACGGGCGGTGCAGATCATGCACGGCTGCGGCTATCGGTCGGGACGGTTCAACGTCTGGCGCTTCCATCGTCGCCTCCATCAGTGCGCCGATGGGATGGCCGGGATTCCGGAGGGGTTGGGGGAGGTGTTCCCCACGGGCGACGTGTTCATCATCGAGATCCTTCCCCTGCCGATGTGCCGCCGGGTGCGCGCCCGGCGCGGTCGAAAGATGCGCGGGCGCGCATTCTACGGGTGTTGTAGCTGCACAGCTGACCGCATTGAGGCTCCCCTATGTGTTTCACGAGTATGGACAACCTCAGGCGAACACCCGCACTGTTGTGTCGGGGCGCTGGAAGATCAGGAAGACGACAGGGGTTTAGAGTTGCCAGGTGGTCATTGGCATAGGAGTCCTCAGCCATAAATACGTTGCGCTCGTTCCAGAAGCGAAGCTATAGGCTTTAATGTGAGATACGCATAATATGCCTGGAGCCGCTCATCACGCACACGCAAACATCGTAACACACCGCCTACTTTCGGTACTTGTAGCAAACGATACAGTGTATCCCAAAAGTCCCCCTGATGACTAACGTGATGATTGATCCATTCAATGTAATCACTCCGTACAAGTGATGAAAGTAGACGCACAGGAAGTGGTGAGGGCGGTATATTGCGCATAGCTTGATAATCTAGATTGTTCTGGTAACTACAGGTTAGCTGTTGCGCCTCAAAGTCTAGACCATGACGAGCGAAAAATTCTTTTTGCCAGAGACGATTCTGTCGTCGTTCAGGAGGCAAATTGAGCATTGCTGTTGCGACTTCAATATCAAGAAAAGGTGACCAGGGACGGAAGCCAAATGCGAGGGGAATTGTTAAAAGATACGATAACAAGATAATCTTAAAGCGCATTGACTCAATAATATACAATCGGGGGTCACATAAGCGATCCGACTGTTTATTAAAATAGTTTTCTCTTGCCTCACCTTGAGAAGGCAAGTGACTCATAACTGAGTCACTATGCAAACCATGGCGATAACCCAGAGTTGTGAGATCATCTGGGTTTTTAATGACCTTTGCTACAACGTTACCAGACCAGGCATCACCAATAATACCACTTAATAATAGAGCATTACCAGAAACTTTTTGACGAATCTGACGATAGAACTCCACATGATACATGCCGTGGGCATGAGTTGAAACGCCATAGAGTCTATCCCAATAATCAAAATATTTGTGGTAATGACCAAGAAAGATCTGTTCCCATTTAGTATGTAACTTGCGCGACAGCTCACGGGCAAAAACGACTTCACTTGAGGCAATTTGATCTTCAGAAATCCCATAGGTAAAAGCACGGATACGAGAACGATCGTGTATCATCGTGCTCAAAAGTCGTGAGTCATAACCACCACTTGTCGGGATTATTATTTCTCCCTCTTGCTGCATCTCCCAATTGTGTATCCTGGCACGTATTAGCTCAAAAACATCATCTTCAGAAAGCCGCCTATCTAACCAGGTATCAACGGGATCAGGAAAACGCTCAATGATCAGTTGACCATCATCGGTGACTGTAAGCTTTGAAGAATGACGAAGAAATTTGACATGCTTAACAGGTGTCTGCTCTAGAACAGAATAGCCAAAATCTAAAAAATCATTAAAACCATCAGGGTCGAACTCCAAATTTCCATAGTCGATCACATCATTGATATTATGGCTAACCTGACATGTCCTTTCATTATAGAAAACAGGCCTTGCAGCCAGCCAATCTGTTTGGTAGACTCTTTTCATAAATTATCAGCCTGAACAGACCACGGCATCATTTCATCGGCTAGACGGCAAGTCTCAACAGTACGTAAGTCTTTTAACTCTCCACCTAGCACACCGAGTGCAGTTGTAATTGCGTCTTGATGACTTTCACAAGCAAAAAGATGATACCACAAGAGATATTGAGACTGATCTGGTACTGCAGGTGGAGTATCTTTACTTCTTCTCTGTAAAAATCGTCGTACTTGACGTACACTTGCATATAAACAATCTTTGTTACTCTGATAAACCGATCTTGAAGGCGACTGAAAACCTAGCCATTTTGCAAAATAAAGATTGTAAGCACGTATCGCAAACTCTTGCCACAATCCGGCAAGTAACTGGCGATCTTGAAGCGGTTTGTTGCATTGATCAAGATAGATATAGATATTATATTGCGTATACTCATTCCGAGGGACTGTCCGAACTAATACACGTCCTTCTATTAACTCAACAACTAATATTTCACATGCATAATCAGTCTGATCCTTATAGACATCCAGATCAATTGCTAACGACCAGAGCGTATTGGGATGGCTTAGCCAGAGTGATGGATTGACAAGAAAGTTCCCTAACCCATAGCAGATAAAACCGTTCTTATAAACTTCGAAGCCTTGAGGAACGTGGGCATGGTGACCATGAACAATATCAGCACCTGCATCAATAAATGAGCGCAGACGATCTTGCCATTTTGGTGAAGGCCAGGGACTCATCTCCGCTGCTCCGTGAATCGAGATAATAACAATATCGACTTCTCTACGAATCTGGGCAATCGAGTGATAAATGGTTGCATCAAGTGGAGCAACCCCGGCTCGATCCTGTTCGGCAATGCCAAACTGTGTTTCGCAGCGACCTAAAACTCCTACACGCACTCCATCTAATTCAATCAGATGGGTAGATCGGGCAAGTTCAAGAGTAGTTGAAGCCCCAATGGTTATAACGCCATGTTGTTTACATAGGGCAAGTGTGCTTTGAAGACCGATTAAACCATAATCCATCATATGATTATTAGCTAGATTTAGTAAGAGGTGACTAAAACTTTCTCTGAATGTACCAAAGTTCTGAGAATAACCTGATAGATTAGGGCCAGCCTTCAATCGTGGCTCACCTCCTGTAAGGAGAATAGGTGTTTCAAGATTACCTATACAGAGACCTGGATATTCCCTAGGTTTATCCCATTGCATTAATAATGTATATTCAAAGTTGAAGGCTACATCACCAAAAAGTAAAAATCGCATTGTTACCTATGTTTTATTCACTAAGTCTATGATGTATGCAATCAATCACATTCAGCAGATCATACTCGTGGGTTTTAATGTAATGGCACAAGAGTGTTATCTATTGAGATCATTCCCCAATATTTTTAGCCGAATCTACAGTCAAAGGGCACTTACCTGCCCACGAGTTGCATCTCACGACACCAGATCTCTAACACCAGTGCCTTGAAAGAAAGAGGGGTAACAACCCCCTGTGGGTGTGGGCCGCGCGCCAAGTCACAGGCAGCTGCGGGTTCAAGTACAGAGGATTGTACCAGATAGCCACCATTCAGTTGCGAGCCATACGCAGCAAACAATGCCCGATACCATTCATTAATTGGCGGAGCAAAGCCACGTTTTGGTCGGTTTAGCACCGATGCAGGCAGCACCTCGCAGAGGGCTGCTTTTAGCCATGCTTTCGGTGGAAGCTGATGATCTGGTTGAGCCTTGCGCAGACCGATCACTATCTCAGCAAGCCGATAATCTACAAAGGGCAGCCGCAACTCAACTGAGCAGGCCATACTGAGTCGATCCCCCTGCGTGATTCCATTCTCGCGTAAATACAGGTTGCTAATGAGTACCGTGATCAAACTATCAATCTGTGTCCAGGGCTGTTCGACTGTAAAAAGATCGACTGCCCGTGACCCGTTGAGGCTTGTGGTAAAGTCTGGCACATAGATTAATTGCATATCACGTCGGGCCTGCTGGAAGTCGGTCTCCAAATCATAGAAAACCAACTGATTGGCAGGAGATTTTCTGTGGCGATGAAAACGTTCTAGCCCGGTACGCAAACCGAAGCCACTTTTTGCCCAGCCTGCTAGTGCCCGTGGGGTTCGCCTTGTAGGGAGCGTTGGTTGAAGATAGAACGGCAGCGCCCTCCAACCATATCTATAGAGCGCGGCCTTCTGGTTCGACTCAATGGCAGCCTGGCGCACACTCGGATAGCCCCAAAACAACTCATCACCACCGTGACCCATCAACAACACAGGGACGTTATGTTGTCGGGCTAACTGGCTCACTGCGTAATACCCGTAGCCAGAAATATCTGCGATCGGGTCATCTCGCCATTTAATCAAATCAGGGAAGAAGCCCACCATAGCATCGGTTGTTAGCTCAACTGTATGTAAAGGTACGCCCAACTGCCTGGCCAGCGCCTGTGCTTCAGCGCGTTCGTCGCATAGCGGGTAGCCAGGGTAGCCAACGGAGAACGCATGGATCGTTCCAGGGTAGCTACGTTGAGCCAGGGCTGCAATTGCGCTCGAGTCAACACCACCACTGAGAGCCACTCCTACCGGCACATCCGAGCGCACAATAAGTCTGCTGATTGTGGCGAGTTCGGCAGCAATAAGGGTGACCGGATCACCCTGAAGTGGTGGAGCAGCTTCGAGCGACCAGTAGCAGCGCTCTGAGATACGCCAGGGATCAACGGAAATTTGAAGCAAGTGACCGGCATCTAACTTACGAACACCTTTAATCGGAGTAAGGGGCTCAGGTACAAATTGATAGTGAAAGTAGAGATCAACTGCCACTGGATCAAGTCTAAACGGTACCAATCCCGTTTGAAGCAAGCTCTTCAACTCAGAGGTAAAGAAGATTACATCCTGCTGCTCGTACAGATAGAGAGGCTTCTCACCCATTCGATCACGGACAAGAAGCAACTGCTGACACTGGCTATCCCAAAGCGCAAAGGCAAACATACCTCTTAAGTGCAAGACGCAATCAACGCCATACTCCTCGTATAGATGAAGAATCGTCTCACAATCGCTTCTCGTTTGAAACCGATGTCCACGCTGCTCAAGTTGAAACCGTAACTCAACAAAGTTGTAAATCTCACCATTTGCGATCAGAACAAGACTGCGATTCTCATTATACAGGGGCTGCCAACCACTATTCAGATCAATAATACTTAGACGGCGCATTGCAAGGGCAGTATGGCGATCCTGAAACGAGCCTTCACCATCTGGACCACGATGATGAAGCGACCTATTCATTTGATCAACTTGTTCACGAAGTTCGGCTGTCAGTGGATACTGACTAATTACACCACAGATGCCACACATTTTTGAAGATCAATTTCTTTACCTTGAACCTTAAGATGGTATCTAATATTTAAACACGCAGATATAACATTACAAACGATATATTTTTAACAAAAAAACACAACTCTTACTCAAAAGTTTTATGGCTACAAAATTCTGGTCGCATTCCTTTAATCATATCTTGATGAGTAAAGAGTAACGAGTAAATAATATTAACAATTTCAACATAATCGGTCGTACTTGGCAAAAGACGGAAGCGAAACATGGTCTCACGCAGATCAGACGTGCGAAATAAAAGGTCTTGAAGGACGTTTCCCCAACGTTCATTGGGCATTAGATTGATGGTGGCACCGGCATGACCTGATGGTAACAGCAAATTTGAACCATGCACCCCAATCACTACATGACTTTGCGCATACCGTTCACACCAACTGCGTTCAAGCCTGGCATCAAGTTGCCTGGTACGCAGATCACTGATCCACCTTGGGAGATCGCCAGGTGTTCCAAGTCCCACGATTGCAAAGTCAAGCACTGACAATCTGGCACGGAGGTGTTCGGCAAGGGCAACAATCGATCGGGTTTGCTCGCGTACAGGTTGGTATCGACAGAGTCGGCGCATGATGCGCTGCCACACTAATGGTAAACGTAGCGACTGCGGCGCTGGTAACCAGAGACGATCCTCACGCCAGATGAAAGTCACTGTGGGACGTGCGAGGCGCGGTTCCCACTCGTCAAGTGGAAATGGTTTCACACGGGTAAACCGCTCGATCATGTAATCTTTGGGATGCGGATGGGAAAAGGCCACACTTAACTGAACCTCGGCATAAGTTGCAAGGCGTTGCTGAATTTGGGCTGCAAGCCAATCATTCCACTCAGTACCTCGCTGTAAAGGAAGATCAACAGTCCAGATCTCGGCTACTCCGTCTGGTACCATCCAGCGCAAAAAATGCGGTACCATCACGATCAGGTCGAGGTCAGGACGATGATCCAGATACCATTGGGCATTGAGCAGTTTAAGTAACGTATGCCCGTAGAGGGTATCAAGACAGTTGAGCAGCAGAGGGCGCTGCACTGATCGGAAGGTCTCGCTGGTAAAACCGAGCGATCGTGCACTGCGATGGGCATATGATTCCCGCAACCAGGTAGCAAACCAGCCCACGTTATATGTATCAAACACCTCGCCTGTTGTCTGATCAAGAAGGAGCGGCGTATACAAAGCTTGACCAGCCCGTAGATCACCATAAAAGCGACGCTGGCACGAGGGACAGAACAGGTCAGCCAAGTTACGCATACCCGGAATATACCAACCACGCACTTCAAGGGGAATCTGACAGTGCGGGCATTGATGCATCGATTTAGGTAGCGGATGGAGCGTAATCATAGAGGCCGCCTTAAATGATAGCAACCTATCCCAAAACCAGATCTTTTTTCGGAACCGAAGGTTTCACCATAGATATAACGACTCTCAATTACCCAAAAGGGTTGATAGAGTTGAATCAGATACTCCTCAGTAAAAGCCCGATGAGCATTAAAATAGACACGGTTTTCATCATCTAATGGCAATGATATATAAAGATCACCACCGGGCTGTACAATGCGCTTCAATTCAGCCAATGCTTTCTCAGTTCCTTTAGGATCGAGTGGATCACCATATCTTCCAAGACCAATGTGCTCAACTACACACAAACTCGAAACCGAGGGTAGGCTTGCATCAGCAAAAGGCAGATCAAGAATAGATCCAGACTGAAAAGCCAAAGTATCCAGGGATAACGACAGCGGACGTATATCAACCATTGTCACGGGGACAACCTTTGAGAGCAGTGCAACATACTTATGATGCGAACCAATGTCCACATGGCAGACAGGATGCGCCGCAACGATCTTCGCAAAAGCCCATGCATCCTGATAGAAGTAGACTGGTTCAATCTGCGTTTGAGCAGTAGCATCATTGATACACGGATACAAATACTCGACATCCAGTTGTTGCTGATACGCAGCAAGCGCATTATATTGTCGATAGCTCTGCCAAAAGCGCTGCCATGCCTTCCATTCTGCACAGAACGCACGCAACCTTGCCCTGGGAGCAAGCTGTCGGCGCATGTAGCGCAGCATCCAACGAAATTCTGAGGTAATCATTGAGGTGTAGCCACAAGCATCGAGAACTGTGCCGTTGCAGCCTTGCTACCACCAGGAAAAAGTGGATCACTTTCAACGATATTACGCAGACGATAACCGTACTTCACTAACAGTTTTCGTATTGCACTAGGATGATTACCCATGTCAAAGGTTGTCTGACCAAACTCAAAGATACAACAGCCAATAGCTTTATGACGAAGCATTCCCTGTGCACCTAGCAATACCTGATACTCTGCACCTTCGACATCAATTTTAAGTAAATCAATATAGCTAATAGCATGTTGCTTGCAGTATGTATCAATAGTCATTGCCTGAACCGCTTCTATAGAGATAGGTTTAACATCAATATTATAGTTTTTTAATGGGCGATTAGCCAATGTATTCCAACCAGAATATTGATCGTCATACACCTTTAGTTGTAACATACCTTCACAGTCAGCAAGAGCAACATGGTTTAACACAATATTACCACGTCCAGATGCCTCAATAACGGATCGCAGCCGGTCAAAAGTACGCATACAAGGTTCAAAAGCATGAACTTTCCCAGACATGCCAACAAATCGCGAGAAAAGCAGTGACAGTTCGCCAATATTTGCTCCCACATCAAAGGCGACCATGCCGGAGCGCAAATACGAGATATAAAATGTTTGCTCAGCCCGCTCAACCTCATCAGGTTTGGCACTCACTACTGAATGTCTAAACCGGCGTATGAATTGTTTAATTGGCTGTGGTAAGTATCTCTGAAACAATACACGCATGGACTTACCTTCGTAACAAAACACGTAACCATACATAGCCCACATCAATAACCATTTTAGCCCCTTGATATATCATTTTTACCTCTTCGGTAAAGGTCAGGTTAGTAGAAGGCTTGATCCGGGAAGCATAAGTCAAATGGGGAGCCGCGGTTTAGTTCGGGTTTGGTCAAGCTAGTAGAAGGCCTAGTCTGAGAAGTATAAGCACCTGTTACAAGTTGCTGATAGTAATCAATAATATAATAGTAAACGTTATTCCGATTTGCTTTGTCGAATCAGGATTTAGTGTTTTAGAAAGGGCTAAACGTAATATGAACGAAAGTGTGTACGGTTCTGATTTTACGGCTTGGTGATGCGGTCGCTCCACAAATCGAAATAACCTTTAATGGTTTGGGTAGGTCTTTGGACACCCTCTAAATCTGGGGTGCAGTTTCAATATTATTCACTGCGGCCGCGCCAATCACATCAAAAATTACCGACTCATATGAATCCTCGCGTACACATCACCCCAGGCAAGCTTGTCAGACAGATGCAATAAATGACGTACTATATCGTCGCATGATTGCCACCTCTCAAATTGGAACATTAAAGTCTCACCAAAAGATATATTATATTCATAATGGTCAAGTTGAGACAAATACAAGACACAACCCACAGCAGAGTCAGCACACTCGGCAACAAACTCAAAAGAAAGAGCACATATAGGCGTAGACAAACCTCTCAACACCTCCAGTTCATAGCCTTCAACATCAATCTTACAAAAGCGAGGCACCCCATAATCTTGTATGAGTGTATCGAGAGTAGTCACAGAAACTAATACTTTTTGATCCCATAGTTCATTTTCAAACCGACCACTCTCTCTGGTTTTTTCCATCCATGACGAAGACATGCTAGAGAGTACTGGAGCCGAAGCTATCCACATTTCCTGCTCACCAACCTCAGAAGATAGTGCTTCCGGGATAAGTGTAAAGTCTTTTTGCTCGTTGAACTGTTTGTTCAGCACTTGAATACACTTTTCTTGGGGCTCTATCGCGATCACTCTAGCTTTAAGATCAAGAAAAACTCGTGTCCTTGAACCACAATTAGCTCCAACATCAAATACAAGATCTCCAGGACACATGAATTGTGAATAAAATTCCCTTACACGGTTTCTTTCTCGATTTTTTTTCTTACCATCAGATGTGAAATTATCATAAAAAAAAGTTCTCCCAAATTTTACCAAATCTCTTAGTTTAGTGTAACTTCTTTTCGTAGTATCTCTTACGTTTGACTGCATTTTTGGCATTAAATAGCCTCCCATAGCATAACAGGTGCTAATAAACCAGGACGCTTTGTTATCCATAGTGGCGATTCACTTAACCCGCCTCGTATTTCGAGATTGATATGTGGTGTATCTATTCCAGGAACAAAGAGCCATTTACGAAAATGTAGACCACCTATCAATTCAATTCGGTAAACACCTTCATTGAAAAACCGTGAAGGCAATCTAGTTCTGAGCGTAACCTTACCTTTATGCAGCTTAGGCCAATATTGTTCAGCAGCATCAGTTTGATACGACCAGTACAGCATATGGCCTTCTTCTGAGATTACACTATAGCCGACAGTAAGTGATGAGTCTACCTCTTCAATAACTGCGTCTATGTGCAACCAGATCTCTGTATCATTAGAAACAGGCATCGGAACCACACAGCCCTGCCCATCACAAAGAGCAAAACGAAGAGGTTTAAAAAGGGGGTTTGAAAATTCACCACCGAGATTCACCCATTCGGCAACTCTATCTTTACTCTGTTGACCAAAAAGATATTCTTTAATCACAAAACGCACATCACCACTCTCAAGACTCATATAACCCTTTTGCAATAGCATAGCACGCTGACACAACTCCTGTATCGCATTCATCTGATGACTCACAAACAGCACCGTCCTCCCCCCCCGCGCCACCTCGCCCATCTTGCCCAGACACTTCTTCTGGAATTCGGCATCCCCGACGGCCAGTACCTCATCGACGACGAGGATCTCTGGATCGAGGTGCGCAGCGACGGCGAAGGCCAGGCGCACATGCATCCCGCTCGAATAGCGCTTGACCGGCGTATCGATATACTGCTCAACTCCGGCAAAATCGACGATTTCATCGAACTTGCGCCGTACCTCGGCCTTTGTCATGCCCAGGATAGCACCGTTCAAATAAATATTCTCGCGCCCGGTCAACTCGGGGTGAAAGCCGGTACCGACTTCGAGCAAACTGGCGACGCGGCCTTTGACTTTGATCTGGCCGCTGGTCGGGGCTGTTACCCGCGAGAGGATTTTGAGCAACGTGCTTTTACCCGCACCGTTGCGCCCGATGATGCCTAGAACTTCGCCCTGCTCGACCTCAAAGCTCACATCGCGCAACGCCCAGATCTCATCGCTCTCGCGGTTGCCATGGTCGGCCTCGCCGATGCGGGTGTAGGGATCGGGCTTGCCGCGCATGCGGGCGAACCAGCGCTCAAAGTCGCGAAAGAAGGTGCCGGTGCTGATTTCGCCGAGGCGATAGATTTTAGAGAGGTTTTCGACTTTGATTACAGCCATTTTGCGTTGGAAGGTTGGGGCGTTGGGGTATTGGAGTGCTGGAACGTTAACCGTTGTGTTCAATGGATCTCTATCGATAGATGCTTCGTTAGAATGATGCTTTGCCCTGACATGCTAACGTGCTAACGTTGTTCGTCCTACTCAGAGCATGCCTCATGGACGCGGCGGCGGTCGGGTTGGGTTTCGAGATAGGACATAAACCGGATGGAACGACAGAGGAGCGCGATTTCACATTGCCGCCCGGCGTTGTCGCTTTTGCCCCATAGTCTCTCCGTGTTAGATCGAAGAGCGTCGTGACCTCAACGGGCCAAAACCGGTGTAGAAACTGCGCTGTGACCTCTGTCTAGCTAATGGTCACTTTGAAAAACGTATCATGCGGATTGGTCAGATTAGCTATGGTTCACGTGCGTAAGCCAGGCACGCTCCGCCATTTCGACAAAAGCCGGGGAGACGGTCGAAATGAGCTGGGTTTACTCTGACAACCACTAATATTGACCAGCGTATTATACCCGGAATCACAGAACGTGCAAGTCTGGCGTGCGCAAATTCTCGCGTTCGCGTTTTTGCGCTGGCACGTTCTATTGCCCCAACCCATCCGGGTCAATGCCCAGGAGGGCTACCCCCAGGGAGCGCTGCCCCTTTCAAAACCCCAGGCTGGGCGCGATACCGGCCTGCATGCTCGTCAATGCACGCCTCTTGCCCGGAGGCATGTCTGCCAACCCATCAGCGGTCGTCGCTCTCACTTTACGCTTTACGCTTTGCGTTCTCATCCGCCAGCCATGCCTGCAACGCCTCGGGGCTTTCGGTTTCCTCAATCGCGTCGGCAAGCAACTGGAGCAGCGCCACATCCTCAATCGGAGTGATCGCGCTCAGCAGTGGTTCACTCGCCGTGCCAAACTTAACCTTCAGGGCGAGCCGGATGCCCGCGTGTAAGCCTTTCAGCTCACCCTGTTGCAAGCCCTGTTGCAAGCCCTGTTGCAAGCCCTGTTGCAAGCCCTGTTGCAAGCCCTGTTGCAAGCCCTGTTGTAAGCCCTGTTGCAAGCCCTGTTCCAGCAACTCTTCGGCTATCGTACTCATCAATGTACCTCCCAACGGGATTGTGGCAGCCGCAACCTCCAGAACCTCTTGCAGCGTCACGTGTTTGCCGGCAGCTACAATGTAGCGCAGCAACGTTGCCACATCGCTCAGCCCGGAGGTCTGATCATGCAAACTATACCACAATGCGAGTACCTCCGGCAACCGCTCACGCAACTCGGGCCGAAAAATGTATTTGAGCGCCAGCAACCCCGCACCCAACCATGCCGTCGCCTTGAGTTCCTCGTCGCTATAGGCCGACAGGTCGGTCAAATGGTAGTGAAAGCCTGGCGTGTAGCGCTGCAGGGCTGCCGGCAGATCGAACAACCCCTGGAAATCAGTCGCGATCCCCCAGCGTGCGCTCCCGTGATAGACCACGATGGGCAAGATAGGCGAGAGACGTCCGCGCTGGCGCTGCATGGTATCCCAGCCATGCACCATGTAGCGCAACACTTGTAACGCTGTTAACGGATCAACATAGCTCTTATGCTCAAAGAGCAGACAGACAACCACCTGCGCCGGTTGATCGCGCAGCGCCACTTCAAACAGCAGGTCAGAGAAGTATTCCTGCAAGGTCGCATCCACAAATGAATCCTTGACCGGCTGGATCTGCGTCAGATCGAAGAGCGCTATCACCTCAGCGGGCAAAAACTGGTGTAGAAACTGTGCGACTGCTCCTGGTTGGCTAAAGGTCGCTTTGAAGAACTTGTCGTGCGGATTGGTCAGATCGGCCATGGTTCATGTGCGCAACACAGATGGGGTGCATGCAGGCGCTGCGCCTTGCTGATTCCTGTCTGCCGTCAGGCTGTTTGCGAGCGCTGCGCCCCGGTATCCCTCCCAGGAGAGCCTGCCCTCCTGAACCTCCCGCGCAGGAACCAGTGCTCTTTTCGATGCCCCAGGGTAGGCGCGATGCCGGCCTGGACGTTGGCACGTTGGCACGTTTTTGCGGTTTCACGTTGGAGTGTTAAAGCGTTGGTACTTCTCAGGCACGCTCCGCCATTTCGACAAACGCTGGGAGGCGGTCGCAATAGGCTGGTTTTAGCCCGACAAACACCAGAGTGACCGAGCCATTGTACCCGAAATCACAGAATGTGCAAGTCTGGGTATGCCCAGGTTTTCGCATTTTTACGTTGGCACGTTCTAACGTTAGAACGCATCCGGGTCAATCCCCAGTTCGCGCAGGCGCGCCGCGAGGCGTTCCGCTCGTTCCCGCTGCTGCTCCGCTCGTTTCTCGGCCTGCTCCGCCCGTTCGGCCCCGGTCGGGATCAACGTGCCGTCTGCGTCGCACCAGCGCAACCAGGTCGCTATGCCCCCTTCTCCGGCTGAAAGAGGAGGGAAAAGGGGCCCTAGAGCATATGACAATGCCGCATATACTGATCCAGTTGTTTGCAGTATCAGGAGAACACAAAATGTCGCTCACCCCCCTTTCGGCTCCTCCCCAGCCGGGATCAGCGTGCCATCTTCGTATTCCACGAGAATTGCACCAAATCGAGGCCCAGATAGCGCAGCACGTAACTGACCTGCATCCAGCCCACACGCTGATCCTGGCGCCCTGGGTATACGGCGCGGTGCAGACCAAAAGCACCTGTCTGAAAGCCATCCTGATTGAGGGGGCATTCTTGCCCCATAACACCCCACGGTAACGCTTGCGGGAGTGGTTGAAAGATGGCCGTCAGACAGCGCGTCCATGTGACGCGCAGGTGGAGATTACCCTGTGCTTTCCGGTCTTGCTGCACCGGGTGATGGGCTGGTGGCAGGGCAGCACCACGTTGCTGCTGGCGATGGACACCGTGTGCCACACCAGGGCCGCACATCGCCAATTGGGGCGTGGACGCCTCTGGCAGTGCATTCTTTATGGTTGCGTCCTGGCTCCTTGCCTGCACCGTATCCCCATATTAAGATGACTGTACATCGCACACCTTCCTCACCTATCACAACTTATAGAGAGATCAAGTAAACCCTGGACAAACGAGATTCCAGCCGTAGCGCTCAAGAAAGGAGCTCGAAAACGTCGTGGTTGTCAGATGGCGCTCAAATCGCTCAGCTAACTCCGGCAAGCGGCGC
>Ga0308414_1001022_pt1 | contig 18255 bp, 12 predicted proteins | sample HotsprSampleOS50_FD_205667 | JGI IMG/M metagenome (GOLD analysis project Ga0308414, IMG submission 205667) | Hot spring phototrophic mat microbial communities from Octopus Spring, Yellowstone National Park, Wyoming, United States - 20090730_OS50 ...
GGGGCGGCGGCGGGCTATGGAATCGGGCAGCGCCGGGACACCCGCACGGTGATCCTCCGTATCGTGCCTGCACGCGCGCCTGATTGAATCACGCACAATGCAGTGTCCATTTCCGCGGCCTCGCCCATCCTGCACAGCATGAGGCCCCCGCGGCGAAAAACGGGATTTCGACGCTTCGGAGCGCCGCCGCAGGCACGCCCTTCGCCTCCTCCGCAAGGGAATCCCTCAAACCCGGAGCGTTCGCGACTCAAGCCGCCCGCCAGACGGTGGGCCGCCGGGCGGGGCGGCCCGGCGGCCCATGCCGGCCGCGCCGGCGCCACGGCCCTCGCAACGGGCCAGCCGAAGCCGGATGCGTCCCTGGATTTATTTCAGAACCCGCAAACGGAACGTCACCGCCAAGGCAAACTGCGATCGCCACACGGGGTCTCCCGCAACACGATTTCGCCGGAAACGCTCGTGCGGAAGGAGCGAGCCGGGCTCCGGCGGCTGCGCCGGCGAGCGTTGTTCCTTACTCCCGCAATGCAATCACGGAAATCATCCGCCCGGCCGAGGATCCATCCCTTCTCCAGGAATGGAATTCGGCCCCGCCACAGCAAGTGCAGGCTTCGGCGATGTCGATGCAGGACGGGCGAAGGCCGGCGGCCGCGAGTTGCCTGCCCAGCGCCAGCCGCAGGTCGATCCGGGTGCGGCGGTCGAGGTCGTCCCGTTCGGGGAACCACTCCCGGAATTGCGCGGCGACTTCAGGGCCCACTTCGTAGCAACAGCCGCCGATGGCCGGCCCGAGCACAGCCAGCACGTCTTCCGGGCGGCTGCCATAGCACTGTTCCAGCAGGCGCACGGCTTCCATCGCAATCCGCTGCGCGGCGCCGCGCCAGCCGGCGTGCACGGCAGCCACGGCGCGGCGTACCGGATCCAGCAGCAGCAGCGGCACGCAGTCGGCGGTCTTCACCGCAAGCCGCTCGCCGGGCCGGTCTGTCGCCAGCCCGTCGGCCTCGATGCCCGGTCGCCACTGCGCGGCGGGGATCACGCGCGCCGAATGCACCTGTTTCAGCTCGAGCCACGGGCGCGCGGGCTGCCGCCGCGCCGTGCCGAAACAATGATCGGCGATGCTGCTCCGGGCGAGCAGCGTGGAGATGTAACCGCCGCTGGTCGCGATGAGGCTCACGCCGCCGGGTTCTGCGTCTGCGCGATCATGACCCGCTTCTTGAACTCTTCGAGCATCGACTCGTCGAGCCGCACCTCGGTCGGGCGCCGCACGAGGCTCATCTGGTCGATCTTGTCCTGGAGCTTCAGCAGGCCGTAGAAGAGATTCTCCGGCCGCGGCGGGCAGCCGTAGACGTAGACGTCCACGGGCACGATCTTGTCGACCCCCTGAAGCACGGCGTAGGTGTTGAACGGCCCTCCCACGCTCGAGCAGGCGCCCATGGAGATGACCCACTTCGGCTCGGGCATCTGGTCGTAAATGCGCTTCAGCACAGGCGCCATTTTTAAAGTCACCGTGCCGGCGACGATCATGAGATCCGACTGCCGCGGGCTGGGGCGGAAGACCTCGGCGCCGTAGCGGGCGATGTCGAAGCGCGAGGCGGAGCTGGCAATCATCTCGATGGCGCAGCACGCCAGGCCGAAGGTGAGCGGCCAGAGCGAGGATTTCCGGGCCCAGTTGAAAACATAGTCGACAGATGTCACCAGGAAATTCCGCTCGTTGACGTTCTCCAGGTACATGGGGTCTCCGTGCTCGTATTGTATATCAAGAGGTACGGCTCCGGTTTGCGCTGTTGCGCGGGGCTGCCGCGCGATGGGATTCTGAAGGCGATGCGGCGGCTCGCGGCAGTGCTGATGCTGGCCGCGGCTGCGGCGGCGCAGCCGCCGGCGGAGCTGTACAAGCAGGCCGTGGAGCTGCACCAGCAGGGGCGCCTCAACGAAGCCGTCGAGCTGTACCGGCGCGTGCTGGAAGCGCACCCGGAATCGGTGGTCACGCGCTCCAACCTCGGCGCCGCCCTCAGCGCACTGGGCCATTACGAAGAGGCTATTGAAACCTACCGCGCCGCGCTCTCCCGCAACCCGGCCAACTCGGGCGTGCGGCTGAACCTGGCGATTGCGCTCTATAAAAGCGGCGAACTCGAAGCCGCCGCGGCCGAACTGGCCGGGGTGAGGCAGGCGGATCCGGACAACCGGCAGGCGCTGCTGCTGCTGGCCGACACCTACCTCCGGCTGGGCGAGCATTTGAAGCTGATCGCCATGCTCGAACCCTTCGCGCGCTTCCACCCGAATGACGATGCGGTGTCATATCTGCTGGGGATGGCGCTGCTCAGGGACGGGCAGCTCGAGAAAGGGCAGGCGGTGATCGACCGCCTGCTGCGGCGCGGCGATTCGCCCGAGGTGCAGCTGTTGATCGGCGCCTCGCAGCTGATGGCGGCCGATTACGGGGCGGCGCTAAAGACGCTGGAGAAGGCCGCCTCGGCCGCGCCCGAGTTGCCGGGGCTGCAAACCCTGTTGGGCATGGCGCGCATGGAGAACGACGACAACGCGGGGGCGAAGGCGGCGTTCCGGGTGGCGCTCGGGCAGGATGCGAACGACTTTGAAGCCAACCTGCGGCTGGGCGCAATCCTGCGCATGGAAAACGAGCACGCCGCCGCCCTGCCCTACATCGAGAAGGCACTGAGGCTGCGCCCGGCGTCGCTCGCGGCACGGTATCAGAAAGCAGCGCTGCTGGCGGCCATGGGCCGGCAGGAAGAGGCGCTGCCGCTGCTGGAGGCGCTGGTGAAGGAGAGCCCGGCGTTCACGGAAGCGCACCTGCAACTGGCGCAGGTCTACTTCCGGCTCGGCCGCCGCGAGGACGGGCAGCGCCACCGGGCCATCGTGCTCGAGTTGCAGGAAAAGGAGCGCCAGGCCTCGCGGCCGAAGCCGTGAGGCGGCGGGTCAGTCGAGATTATCCGGCTCGTAGGGGCGGTAGCCGTGCGCGGCCAGCAGTTGCCGCGCGCGCTCGTCATCGGCGCCTGTGACGTAGAAAAACGCCCCGTGCAGCGCGCGCCGGAAGAGGAAGCCGCCCATGTAGAGGTCGGCCTCCACCAGATAGTCGATTCCCTGCCCGGTGAGCAGGTCTTCCAAGGTCCTGGCTTCGCGCAGGCGTTTGGCGATGTAAAGCAGGATCAGCTCCTGGTCGCCGAAGAATGCCTCGTCGCGGCGCATCGAACCCACCTTCAGCCTAACGCAGAGAGCCGGAGTCGCGTCTGCGGCGCGAATCCCGCGTGGACGAGTCCACCAGCGGGTCCAACACGGGCGCGCGCGAAGTCCGGTCCAGGGCTTCTTCTCCGGTGGTCAACCGCCTCCGCAGCCCCGCAGCCGCCTCCCCCGCAGCGGACCGGCAAGCGAACCCGCGCCGGATCGGCCGCCCGCCCTCCCTGAATCGCTGCGTATTGCCGGCGCAGCCGGCCCGCGGCTCGGCCGTTTTGGGGGGTGCAGCTCTCAAGGATTCCTTTCCTGGACTGCCGGAGCTATAATCACCCCTGCCAGGAGATCGGGAAGCGGATCTCCGGCATTCGGGCCGCATTGCGGCAGGAAACCGGGACCAGCACCGCGCCTCCTGACGGGGAGGAGGTCGATCATGCCATTTATCATCCGGGCAACAGCAGCCGTGTGTCTGCTTGCGGCGACGGCGCTCGCGCAGCCTGTCTTCACGGATCCCCGGGGGCGGTTCCATCTCGCGGCACCTGCAGGCTGGACGGCCGAGTCGGCGGGCGAGGGCGTTGCCCGCATCTGGCGGGGCGACGCCTTCTGCACCGTGATGTGGATGGAAACAGACGCGGACAGCCGGGCCATGGTGGCGCAGGTCATCAGTCAGGTGCAAGGGCAGTGGCGGAATTTGCAAGTAGTGAGCGAAGGCGGGTCTGCCATGGGGAGGCTGAAGGGGTATCGCGCGGTGGCCGTGGGCGTGAATCCGAAAGGTGTGCCGGCGGTGTTCCAGACCACGGTCGCCGGCGAGGGAAACCAGCGCCTGGGCCTGATCTGCTCGATTCCCCAAGCCGGATTCGCTGAAGCGAAAGACGGCTTGGCGAGCCTGGAGAACAGTCTGGGGCTTGGGCCGGGGGGCGGCGGACCGGCGCAGGCCGGCATCCGGGAAAAACTGGAGGCTCTGGAAGCCGCCTGCCGCGCTTCCGTGTTGACGCCGGAAGAATGCGAGGCGCGCCGGAAGGCGCTGACGGGGCAGGGCGGGATCCGGCAGGTTCCCGCCCCGGCGGTCACTACCCAACCGCCGGCCGCGCGTGGCTCGTTGGGCATTCAGTTCCGCGAAGTGACGGATGCGGACGCGAAGGCTCTGGGGATGCAGCAGCGGGCAGGCGTCTGGATTGCCGGAGTGATGCCGGGGAGTCCGGCGCAGCAAGCCGGGATGATGGAAGGAGACATCCTGCTCCTGATCGACCGGCAACTGATCCGGAGCCGGGACGACGTGGTGCGGTTGCTGGGCGAGCGGAAGCCCGGAGATACCGTGGAAGCCGGCTGGTTCAGCCGGGGGCAGCCCAGGACCGCCCACATCCGGCTGGCGGAGGTGGCGGCTCCCTCTCCGCCTTCCCCCGCTCCACCAGCGGCGCCCTCCCCAGCCAACCCCGCAAGGCCGCAGGCAGGCACGGGAACCCATGCAACGGGGCCGGGCACAGTCAAGCTGGTGCGGTTTGGGGTGCGGGATCCAGGCGTGGACAACATTGAAGCCGTGAGCTTCCTCATCCCGGCCGGCTGGCGGACCGAGGGGGGCATTGTCTGGTTTCCCGAGCAGCGCATCCTTGCCAATCTGCTGCTGCGCATCAGCGACCCGCAGACGGGAGCGGCAATCGAGTTCCTGCCCGTGCAGCATTTCACCTATATGCAACAGATGGTGGTTCCTATGCCCCAGGGGAGCCTGTATATGGGTCGCGTGCTGTGGCCGCCGGTGGCCGACATCAGCCAGTTCATCCAGACCATGTACTTTGGCGGGCCGCTGGCGCGGCTGCGCAACGCCCGCCAGGTGTTGGCCCAGGAGATGCCGGAGGTGGCGGCGCTGGCCGCGCAGAGCGCCTCGGCCAGCCAGGCCAGGTCAGCGCGCGTGCGGTATGTGTATCAGGAGCAGGGCCAGACGTGGGAAGAGGACGTCTACGTCACGCTCACCTATTTTTTTGTTCCGAACCTTGCTCTATGGTCTTCCGACCGCGCCTACAGTTTCCGTGCGCCGGAAGGGCTGCTGGACCGGATGAGCCCGCTGATGGCGACCGTAGTCTCCACCGGAAAGATCAACAGAGACTGGTACGCACAATACGCCTACGCGGGCCAACTGTTCGATGAAAGGATGCGTCAGGGCATCCGCGGCGCAGCCGCCTTGAGCGAGACCATCCGCCGCAACAACGAAGAAATCCGGCAGATGTTCGAACAGTCCTACCGCGAGCGTTCGGCCGCGGAGGACCGGATTCACCAGCGCTTCACAGAATACATCCGCGGGGTGGAAACGTACCGCAACCCTTACGAGGACCGGCCCGTGCAATTGCCTTCGGGCTACTCCAACGTGTGGGTGAACCGCAACGGGGAGTATATCCTCTCCAACGAAGCGGGCTTCAACCCCAACGTGGGTTCGAACCTGGACTGGCGGCCGCTGGAGCGCGTGCAGTAAGGCGGTCCCACCACGGACACGAGGCCGGTGCCGCCCGCCGGGCAAAAAGGGTGAGAAGCGGGGCCTTCTGACGCCACATAGCAGGTGATGGGCCTGCTGACACAAGCGCCTCTGACCGATGACCGCATCCTGCACTGGCTGGCGCTGGCGATGACGCCTGGCCTCGGCACAAGGCGGGCGATGGACCTGGTGGAAAGATACGGTTCGCCGGAGCGCATTCTCCGTCTCGATGCCAGGGATCTGGAGGCGGCGGGAGTGGCGCCGGCGGTGGCGAGCAGCATGGCGGCGGGATGTTCCTTCGCACCGGCGGCGGAGGTGGCCGAGCGGGGCAAGCGGATGGGCGTGGAGGTGGTCGCGTGGGAGGACGCGCGGTATCCGCCGAGGCTGCGGGAGATCTATGACCCGCCGCTGCTGTTGTTCGCTTTGGGCAGGGCGGAATTGCTTTCGGCGGTGATGGTGGCCATTGTCGGCAGCCGCCAGCCGACGGCCTATGGGCAGGCGGTGGCGGAGAGGCTGGGCAAGGACCTGGCGGCGGCCGGAGTGACGGTGGTCAGCGGCATGGCGCGCGGGATTGACACGGCGGCGCACAACGGGGCGCTGGCGGCGCGGGGCGGCACGGTGGCGGTGTTCGGCTGCGGGCTCGACGTGATCTATCCGGCGGAGAACCGCGCGCTGGCGGAAAGGATCGCTCGCGAGGGGCTGCTGTTGAGCGAGTTTCCCCTGGGCACGCCGGGACACGCGCAAAACTTCCCCATCCGGAACCGCATTATCAGCGGATTGAGCGAGGGGGTGGTGGTGGTGGAAGGCAAGCAATATAGCGGAAGCCTGATCACGGCGCGGCTGGCGCTGGACCAGAACCGGGAGGTGTTCGCCGTGCCCGGCAACATCACAAGCCCGGCCAGCTTCGGCCCTAATCTGCTCATCAAGCAAGGCGCGCAACTGGTCCAATCGGCTGAAGACATCGTGAACGGGCTGGGGATCGAGGCGCGGCGGCGGCTGTCGAGGCAGGCCGTGCTGCCGGCGCCGGCCGAGCCGGCCGCAGCCGGCCCCATGGCCCACATCGGCGAGGAAGTGCTCCGTTATCTGCAAGTTGACAAGCCATTGCCGCTGGATGAACTGATCGAGGCCATCCCTCATATTTCGCCTTCGGAGCTGATCGCCGTGCTGTTCGAACTGGAGGAAGCCGGGCGCGTCCGCCAACTGCCGGGCAGAAGTTATGTTAAGGTATGGAGCGAGTAGCCACCGCGGACGGGGCGGGTCTCATACGCAACCTGGCGCAGGGCCGTTTCCGTCTGTCCGGCTTCAACCTTTATGGCGAAATCTCTGGTCATCGTCGAGTCCCCGGCCAAGGCGAAGACGATCGGGAAGTACCTGGGGAAGGACTTCACGGTCAAGGCGAGCCTGGGACATGTCAAGGATCTGCCGAAGAATCAGCTTGCCGTCAACGTGGATGACGGCTTCGAACCCACCTATGTCGTAATCGAGGGCAAGAAAAAGCTGATCGACGAGCTGCGCAAGGCGGCGCATTCGGCCGAAGCCGTCTATCTGGCAGCCGACCCGGACCGGGAAGGCGAGGCCATCTGCTTCCATCTCCAGGAAGAGCTGCAGCCGAAAAGGGGCGGCAAGCCCGCCATTCACCGGGTCACGTTCAACGAGATCACGGCGCCGGCGGTGAAGACCGCCTTCCAGCACCCGCGGCCGGTGGACATGAACCTGGTGAACGCGCAACAGGCGCGGCGCGTGCTGGACCGGCTGGTGGGGTACAAGATCAGCCCTCTGCTGTGGGACAAGGTCCGGCGCGGACTCTCGGCAGGGCGGGTGCAGACGGTGGCGCTCCGGCTGATCACGGACCGCGAGAAAGAGATCCGGGACTTCGTCCGGCGCGAGTACTGGACCATCGGCGTGCATCTGGCGGCGAAGAAGCCTCCGGTGCTGAAGACGCAACTGGCCAAGCGGGACGGCGTCAACGTCGAGATCCCGGACCAGGCGGCGGCGGAGGCGGTCGTCCAGGCGCTGGAACACGCCCCGTTCACCGTGCAATCGGTGGTGACGCGGGAAAAGCGGCGCAACCCGGTTCCGCCGTTCATCACATCCACGCTGCAACAGGAGGCGGCGCGCAAGCTGCGCTTCAGCGTGAAGCGCACGATGATGCTGGCGCAGCGGCTCTATGAGGGCGTCGAGCTCGGTCCGGAAGGCTCGGTGGGTTTGATCACCTACATGCGCACGGACTCGACGCGGGTCAGCGACGAGGCGCTGCGCGAGGTGCGCGGGTTCATTGAAACCAGGTTCGACAAGCGCTATCTGCCCGAGTCGCCGAACTTCTACCGGTCGAAGAAGGGCGCGCAGGACGCGCACGAAGCGATCCGGCCGACGTCGGTATGGCGCGACCCCGACGCGGTGGCGGCGTTCCTGAGCGAGGACGAGCTGAAGCTGTACCGGTTGATCTGGCAGCGGTTCATCGCCAGCCAGATGACGCCGGCGTTGTACGACCAGACAACCATCGAGGTGGCGGCGAAGGGCGGCGACGGCGCCGATTACCTGCTGCGGGCTTCGGGAAGCGTGCCGAAATTCGACGGCTTCCAGGCCATCTACCGCGAGGGCAAGGACCAGAAGGACGAGGAGGACGAGGAGGAGCAGACGCGGCTGCCCGCCGTGGAGCAGGGCGAGGCGCTCAAGCTCCGCGCCATCCATCCCGAGCAGCACTTCACCGAGCCGCCGCCCCGCTACACGGAAGCCACGCTGGTCAAGGAGCTGGAAGCCGACGGAGTGGGACGCCCGTCAACTTACGCCTCCATCCTGACGACCATCCAGGACCGCGAGTATGTGAAGAAGGAAGGCGGCAAGTTCGTGCCCACCGAGCTGGGCATGATCGTCTCCGACCTCCTCGTGGAAAACTTCGCCGACATCTTCGACGTCAAATACACGGCGCGGATGGAAGAGGAGCTCGACGAGATCGAGGAAGGCCGCCGCGACTGGCGCGACTTGATGCGGGAGTTCTACCAGCGGTTCGAGGATGACCTGGCGCGCGCCGGCCAGGAGATGCGCGACATCAAGCGCATGGAGGTGCCCACCGACCAGACCTGCGACAAGTGCGGCAAGCCGATGGTGATCAAGTGGGGCAAGCACGGCTCGTTCCTCTCTTGCTCCGGCTACCCCGAGTGCACCAACACGCGGCAACTGCCGCGCGCGCTGCATGAGCTGAACGGCTCCGGCGAAGGCGACGTGGTGCAGGTGAGCGAGCAGGACGAAGCCGAATACTGCCCGAACTGCGGCCGGGAGATGGTGCTGAAGAAGGGACGGTTCGGGTCGTTTCTGGCCTGCTCGGGCTATCCGGACTGCAAGACGACGAAGCAGCTCGGGCAGGCGCAGAAGAAAGCCGACGTGCCGCTCGAGGAAAAGTGCCCTGAGTGCGGCCACCATCTGGTGATCAAGTCCGGACGGTTTGGCGAATTCACAGCCTGCTCCAATTACCCGAACTGCAAGTTCGTCAAGCAGCAGACCATCGGCGTGGCGTGCCCGAAGTGCGGGCAGGGCGAGCTGGTGCAGCGCCGCTCGAAACGGGGCAAGACCTTCTACGGCTGCAACCGGTACCCGGAGTGCGACTTCGTGGCGTGGGCGCGGCCGGTGCTGGAGAAGTGCCCGCAGTGCGGCTCGCCCTATCTGGTGGAGAAACAGTTGAAGAAGGGCCACGTGATCGCCTGCCCCGAAAAGGGTTGCAAGTATCAGCGGGAAGCCGCGCCTGCCGAAGCCCCGGCGCCTGCGGCCGGCTAGCCTCGTCCGGGACGCTCCGCCGGGCCTGGCGCGCCAGGCTGCCCTGCATGGCCGCGCCACCTGCAGAAACAGCCCGGCGCTCGCGCGAAATCCTCCGCCGCAAGGTTCCTGACTGGCATATCACGCCTATACTTGAAGAAGGATGAGCCTCTACTTCGCCGCCGGAAGCCCCGCCACGGATCTCTCGCCCGAGGAGCTGAAAAATGCGGTCTTCCGCACCCTCGACGCCCTGGGCGAGCGCCAGCGCGTGCTGGCGCTCCCGCCCGACATCACCCGCGTGCACTCGCGCGCCGGGGAAATCACGCGCCTCGTCTATGATTACTACGGCGACCGCCTGAAGGCGGTGCTCCCTGCGATCGGCACGCATGTCCCGATGACTCCGTCCGAGATCGAGCATATGTTCCCCGGCGTGCCCCAATCGCTGTTCCATGTGCATGACTGGCGCAACGGCATCGTCACGCTCGGCGAAGTGCCGGGCGAGTATGTGAAGGAGCAGTCAGGCGGGCTGGTGGATTTCCCCTGGCCGGCGCAGGTCGACAAGATGCTCGTCGAGGGCGGCTTCGATCTGATTCTCTCCATCGGCCAGGTGGTGCCGCATGAAGTGATCGGCATGGCGAATTACACGAAAAACGTCTTCGTGGGCACCGGCGGGCGCGAGGGGATCAACAAGAGCCATTTCCTGGGCGCGGTGTACGGCATGGAAAAGCTGATGGGCCGCGCCGACAACCCCGTGCGGCGGGTGATGAATTATGCGGCGGAGAAGTTCGCCCGGCATTTGCCGATTGTCTACCTGCACACGGTGGTGAGCAAGAACGACGCCGGCAGGCTGGCCATCCGCGGGTTTTACGCCGGCGACGACGACCGGTGTTTTCTGCAGGCGGCGGAGCTGAGCCTGAAGGTGAATTTCGTCATGATGGAGCGTCAGATCCGCAAAGCCGTGGTGTATCTGGATCCGGGCGAGTTCCGCAGCACATGGCTCGGCAACAAGGCCGTGTACCGCACCCGCATGGCGCTGGCTGACGACGCCGAGCTGATCGTTCTGGCGCCCGGGGTGAAAGAGTTCGGCGAGGACCCGGGCATCGATCAACTCATCCGCAAGTACGGCTACGTGGGCACGCCGCGCGTGCTGGAGGCGGTGAAGAAAAACGCGGATCTGGCGAACAATCTGAGCGCGGCGGCGCACCTGATCCACGGCTCCTCCGAGGGGCGGTTCCAGATCACCTATTGCCCGGGGCATCTGACGCGCGAGGAAATCGACGCGGTGAATTTCAAGTACGCGGACCTGGAATTGATGATGAAGCGCTACAACCCGGCGAAGCTGAAGGACGGGTGGAACACGGTGGATGGCGAAGAGGTGTTCTACATCTCGAACCCGGCGCTGGGCTTGTGGGCGTGGCGGGGAAGGTTCGGGCAGTAGGCTCGCGGCCGGCGCGCAAGAGCGAGATTTTCAGAAACCGCGCCGTTGCGGGGCGCGCGCGGCGTTGGGTATACTCGAAAGTGCCGGAAGGCCCTGTGGGCGCGTAGCTCAACTGGCAGAGCAACTGACTCTTAATCAGTAGGTTGCAGGTTCGATTCCTGCCGCGCTCACCATTCCGAACCGAGACCTCCTCCACACCCGCCTGAGGCAAATACCAGCGCGAGCAAACCCATTCGGCGGATTCTTGCAGAAAGCCTCCGGCCTCCGCCGGCTTTCCCTCAAGAACACTTCCGCTCTCCCTGCGCCCTGGAAGGCCGCGCCGGCGCAGTTCGGCGAGAATCCCGGACGGCCGGCAGCCGGAAAAGCACCAGAACAATGGCGCCCGGTCGCCGTCTTTTCGTTGGAAGCGCCGCGGTCCGCCACAGATAGGGCATGCCGCTCGCCAGATACCGCGCCCCACCGGGTGCAGGCCGAGTGCGCCGGCTATGTTGGCGGCCCGCCTTCGCCGATGCTCCGAATTTGGAGCATCGGTAGCGTGCGGGCGCAGCCGCAAGCCGCGCCCGGGATGCCTGTACACGCACTTGGGAACTGTGCCCGTTTGGGTGCGGCTACGCCACCGTTCTTTGCCTTCGCATCCAGAAACGTTTGTTCCGCGGGCGCCGAAACCGGCGGCCGCGGGAAGACCGTTATTGCCGGGAGTTCCCGAATCCCGGCCACGGGAAGCAGGACAAGGAGGGCGATGGCGGAGCAGCTGTGCCGCCGCGGTTTCCTCCGGCGAGATTCAGGGCCATGGCGGAATGAAGACACCGGGGAGGGCTCATGCGGCCGAATTCTGGAGCCGCTGTTCCCTTGCTGGAACCGGGTCCGAAGGAACGACGACTTGCAAAAGAACCGGCTACGCAGGAGGGAGGGTGTGTGCGAGGCCGAACTGGCGGACGATTTCGCGGAATGCGGGGCGGGAGCGAAGGGGTGCGAATGCGGGGTCGCGGGCGGTGTAAATCATGTGGAACGGTCTCGATACGACGCCGGCTTTGAGTTCTTCGAGGGCGCCGTCATAGTCGCCGATCGAGGCTTTCCAGGTGGCGCGGTGGTAGCGGTGGGCGGCCATGGAGGAAGGGTCGGAGACCTCTTCCAGCAGGGCCTGGACGAGGGCGGGCCGTCCGCCGGATTTGAGCGCATTTACCAGCCGGGCGTTGTATTCGTTGTGGTAGGCGGCGTTGCCCGGGTCCCAAATGAGGAGAGCTTTGAGGCGGTGGCGCAGGCCCTGCTCGTCGCGATCCAAACGGATCAGGATGCGGGCGAGCCACTGGTGGCCGGCCAGGTGGAAGTCGTCGGCGATGGTGGAGGCGACACCGGCCTGGTAAGCTTCGGCGGGGCGGTCCTGGAGGAAAAGGATGGAGGCGAGCAGAGAGCGCGCCTGCGGCAGGGCGGGATTCTGGGCGATGGCGGCGCGGGCGACTTGTTCTGCTTCGGTGAGCGAACCCGCGACCGAAAGCCATTGAGCGTACCAAAGGCGCCACTGGATGGCGGCGGGCTCGCGGGCGTTCACGGCACGGAGGTGTTCGCCGGCTTGCTTCCAGTTCCAATCGCGGGTCATGAGGATGTAGCCGAGGATCGCGCGGCATTCGGCGCAGTCGGGATCGGCGTTGGCGGCGCGGCGGGCCAGCGCGACGGCCGCATCAAAGGGCGGCTTGCCGTAGCGGGCGTCCAGTTCGGCTGAGGCGGCGAGAGCGACGGGAAGTCCCGGGGCGAGCCGGCTGGCGGAATCGAGCAGAAGGCGGGCGCGGGTGGCCTCCTCCGGGCGCGCAAGCCGCAGCAGGCTCAGGGCTTCGATGACCCTGGATTCGGCCTCCTGGCGCCGCTGGCTGCGCCCATTCCATAGGACGACGGACGTGGCGAGCGCAAGAACGGCGAGACCGACAGCGGTCCAGGCCCAGACCTTACGGAGGATCCCGAGCGAGGGAGGAGCGGTTTCCGAACCGGACTCCTCCTCGATGTCGAGGGCAATGCGGTAGCCATAACGGGCGACAGTGTCGATGTAACTTCCCCCGCCCGGCGCCGGGTCCAAGGCCTTGCGGAGAGCCACAATGGTGTGGGCAAGGCTGGACTCCTCGCGGATGGCCCCACCCCAGATGCGTTGGTGGAGTTCCTCTCTGCTGACCGGAGCGCCGCGGGCTTCCACGAGGATGGCGAAGCATTCCTCTGCGCGGCGGGGAAGCTTCAGGGGCTGCCCGTGGACGTGAAGTTGCCTGGTGGCAGGGTTCCAGACGACGTCCCCCACCCGGATCTTCACCGTTCCTGCGCCCAGCTGAGACCCCATCATGCCCCGTCGTCTTCGGCCCTCCTGACTGTTGATTATATGGCGCTCCCGGGGATTTGCGCCAGATATTTTCAGATGTTTTCATGATTTTCATGACTCTTGCACGATTTTTCCTCGCGGAATTCATGGAACCCACAGCTTGGCCATTGAGGTGCGTGCCGGAGGGCCAGTAAGGTCATTTCATGCCTCACAGAGGGGCTGAATCACAAGCAGGAGGAACCAGGGAGTGAGAAGAGAGAGAACAGCCGGCGAAGCGCCGTATTCCGCAGCCTTCGCCGAATGCGCACGCCGCGTGAACCGCGGCTGTCCGCGCGTGGGTTTGACCGGCAGCAGGCGCCCGGAAGCAGAGAGGAGGAAATAGCCATGGGATGGGCGATTCGCGTTTTACTGGTTTCCGTCGTGATGGCGGCCGCAGCCAGCGGGGCGGTCTTTACAGCCACTGCGGCAGGCTGTGGTTACGAAAGCCGGTCCGGAACCGGCCCGCAGATCGCTGTAACCACGCAGAGCGAATGCGGGCCGGGCTGGATGTATGTCAACGCGAATGCACAGGCCAGTGGCTACGGGCTGAGGGCATTCGCCAGCGGGTATCAATACTGTTGCGCAACCGCAGGCCTCGCTATCGGTAGTGCGAGCGTGCAGACCGAATACATCATTCACGGACCCCCGGGGAGTGGCCCCGTCCCCATGTCCCTCAACCTTGTGCTTACCGGCAACGTAGGTGGCGGAACCAGTGATGGTAGCAGCGGGCGATATGTGAGGGTCGATCTGACGATGGGATACGCGGGTTGGTTTTTCATCCAATATGGCGAACAGTCGAATGGGTCGCAGGGTATCTCCTACTACTTCGCGAGCAACATTCAATCGCCTCATGGGTACTCGCATGGCGCATGCGTGTCTTGCCGGCTCAGGACGGCGCAAGTGCTGGTGCCCGTAAACACCCCACTTTCCTTCCATATGTTGTTACAGGCATGGATCAACCAGTTCGGCGACGCGTACGGCTATGCCGACGCCTCGAACACGCTGTACTTTCCGACCGAGGGTCCGGTGTTCGATCTGCCGGAGGGCTATTCGGCAGAGATCTTCGGCATGAACGTGGTAGGAAACCGGGTGGTGCTGCCGGAAGACCCCGGCGGTGAAATTCCGGAACCGGCGGTTGCAGGTCTGACGGCGCTGGGGTTGGCGGGTTTCTTGATCCTGAGGCGGCGGGCCTGACATCGCGCCGCACGGAGCCGGATCAGATGGCCTGCCGGCTGGTTTCCGGCTTTGCGGTTCGCGGGGACGGCAGGCGGGCTGCGGAGGAGCGAGCGGCGCTGCTGAGCGCGGTTTCCGGCTATTGGAGGAGCGGGCGGGGCTTCCGCGCAGGCGGTTGCAGACAAGCGTAACGCGGCTGCAATCCGCCTGCGGGATTCGCAGCTCCGCGCTCACGGCGCCGTGAGTGTCAGCCTGCCGTGCTGCACGCCTTTGGTGGCGATCAGCCGGTCGGCGATCTGCCGCACGCGCGCGCTCTTGCCGCGCAGCACCAGCACCTCGAGGCAATGGTCGTGGTCCAGGTGCACGTGCAGCGTGGAGATGATCTCGTGGTGGTGTTCGTGCTGCATCTGCGTGAGCCGCTCCTGCAGCATGCGCACATGGTGGTCGTAGACGAGCGTGAGCGTGCCGACCACGTCGGCGTCCGGCTTGTCCGCCTTGTCCTGGATCAGGGCGTCGCGGATCAGATCGCGGAACGCCTCGCTGCGGTTCGAGTAGCCGCGCCGCGCGTTCAGCGAATCGAATTTCCTCAGCAGATCCTCGTCAATGGCGACGCCGATGCGGGCCAGCGCTCCCATGCTCCCTCCCCGATCGCGCGGAGGCGATCCAACCCTCCCATGCTAGCAGCAGGGCCGGGTTGTTGAAGCGCGGCGGCGCTTCTGAAACAATAGGGTTTGTCCCCCACATCCCGGCCTTCCGGTTCTCAAGGAGTGAGTTTGTCCAGACAGGCGATCCTCGCCCTGGAAGACGGAACCGTCTTCCGCGGCGAAGCGTTCGGTGCCGAGGCGGTGCGCACCGGCGAAGTGGTGTTCAACACCGCCATCACGGGCTATCAGGAGGTCTTCACCGATCCGTCCTACACCGGGCAGATCGTCGTGCTCACCTACCCCCACATCGGCAACTACGGCGCCAATTCGAGCGACAGTGAAGCCCGCCGCCCCTACATTGAAGGGCTGGCGGTGCGGGACTTCAACGTCACTCCCTCCAACTGGCGCGCCGAGATGAGCGCCGACGAGTTTCTCCGCCGCGACGGCATCCCGGTGATCAGCGGCATCGACGCGCGCGCCCTGGTGCGCAAGCTGCGCACGCAGGGGGCGATGCGCGGGGCGCTTTCAACAGCCGGCCACAGCGCGGAGGAGCTGGTGGAAATGGCCCGCCGCACGCCGCCGATGGCGGGGCTGGATCTGGCCACCCGGGTGACCACGGCGGAGCGCTACGAGTGGACGGAGAAACTGGCGCCGTGCTCGCCTTCCGAGCACATCGGGCTGCAGCCGGCGGGCGAATTCCGCGTGGTGGCCTACGACTTCGGCATCAAGCACAACATCCTGCGCTGCCTGGCTTCGATCGGCGCGCGCGTCGCGGTGGTGCCGGCTTCCACGCCGGCCGAGGACGTGCTCGCCCTCAAGCCCCATGGCGTGTTCCTCTCCAACGGCCCCGGCGACCCGGAGCCGCTGGAAGGCCCGGTGCGCGAAATCCGCAAGCTGCTCGGCCGCGTGCCCGTCTTCGGCATCTGCCTCGGCCATCAACTGCTGGGCCTGGCGCTCGGCGGGCGCACCTTCAAGCTCAAGTTCGGCCACCACGGCATCAACCACCCGGTGCTCCACTACCGCACCAACCGCGTGGAGATCACCGTGCAGAACCACGGCTTCTGCGTCGATCCCGACAGCCTGAACGCGAACGAGATCGAACTGACGCACATCAACCTCAACGACCAGACGCTCGAGGGGCTGCGCCACCGCTCGCTGCCGCTGTTTTGCGTGCAGTACCACCCCGAAGCGGCCGCCGGCCCGCATGATTCGCGGTACCTCTTCGAGGACTTCGCCGCCCTGATGAAGGAGTTCCACCAGTAACGAATGCCGCGCAGAACCGACATTCACCGCATTCTGATCATCGGCTCCGGCCCCATCGTCATCGGGCAGGCGTGCGAGTTCGATTATTCGGGCACGCAGGCGTGCAAGGCGCTCCGCGCCGACGGCTTCGAGGTCATTCTGATGAACTCGAACCCGGCGACGATCATGACCGACCCGGATCTGGCCGACGCGACCTACATCGAGCCGCTCACAGCCGAGTACGCCGAAGAAGTGATCCGGCGCGAGCGGCCGGACGCCTTGCTCTCCACGGTGGGCGGACAGACGGGGCTCAACCTCAGCGTCGAACTGGCCGAGCGCGGCATCCTCGACCAATACGGCGTCGAGCTGATCGGCGCCAAGCTGGAAGCCATCAAAAAGGCCGAGGACCGCCTGCTGTTCAAGGACGCGATGCGCAAGATCGGGCTCGAGACGCCCCAATCGCGCCTGCTGACCAGCGTGGAAGAGGGCCTGGAATTCGCCGCGCGGATCGGCTACCCGCTGATTCTGCGGCCCAGCTTCACCCTCGGCGGCACGGGCGGCGGCATCGCCTACAACCGCGAGGATCTGGTGGAAATCCTGCAGCGCGGCCTCGATCTTTCCCCCGTGCATGAAGTGCTGGCGGAAGAGTCCGTGCTCGGCTGGAAAGAGTTCGAGCTGGAGGTGATGCGCGACCTGGCGGGCAACGCCATCATCGTCTGTTCGATCGAGAACTTCGACCCGATGGGCGTGCACACGGGCGACTCGATCACCGTGGCGCCGGCGCAGACGCTCACCGACCGAGAGTATCAAATGATGCGCGACGGCGCCCTGGCCGTGCTGCGCGAGATCGGCGTCGACACCGGCGGCTCCAACGTGCAGTTCGCCATCAACCCCGAAAACGGCCGCATGGTGGTGGTGGAGATGAACCCGCGCGTGTCGCGCAGCTCGGCGCTGGCATCGAAAGCCACCGGCTTCCCCATCGCCAAAATCGCCGCCAAGCTCGCCGTCGGCTACCGGCTGGACGAGATCCGCAACGACATCACGCGGGTCACGCCCGCCTGCTTCGAGCCCACCATCGACTACGTCGTGGTGAAAATCCCGCGCTGGCAATTCGAGAAGTTTCCCGGCGCGGAGCCAGTGCTGACCACGCAGATGAAATCCGTCGGCGAGGTGATGGCCATCGGGCGCACCTTCCGCCAGGCGCTCAACAAAGCCATGCGCGGGCTGGAAACCGGAAAAGCCGGCTCGCCCGCCGTGTTGCGCGAGGAGCTGATCACGCAGAAGCTCATCACCCCCAACCCGGAACGGCTCGGCTACATCCGCTTCGCCTTCGAGCGCGGCTACACGGTGGAAGACGTCTATGAGATGACGAAGATCGATCCCTGGTTCCTGCGGCAGATCCGCGACGGCGTGGCCTACGAAAAGGAGCTGGAAGGGAAGGCGCTCGATGCGCTGCCGCGCGAAGAGATGAAGCGCGCCAAGCGGGACGGCTTGAGCGACACGCGCCTGGCCAGGCTGCTCAACACGGAAGCCGCCGCCGTGCGCGCGCGCCGCAAGGAGCTGGGCGTCACGGCTGTCTTCAACCGCGTCGACACGTGCGCGGCGGAATTCGAGAGCTTCACCCCGTACCTGTATTCCAGCTACGAGGACGAGTGCGAAGCCGGTCCTTCGGGCCGGAAGAAAGTGATGATCCTGGGCGCCGGCCCCAACCGGATCGGACAGGGCATCGAGTTCGACTACTGCTGCTGCCACGCCTCCTTTGCGCTGCAGGATTTCGGCGTCGAGTCGATCATGGTCAACTGCAATCCGGAAACCGTGTCCACCGACTACGACACCAGCGACCGGCTCTACTTCGAGCCGCTCACGCTCGAGGAAGTGCTCAACATCTACGACACGGAAAAACCGGACGGCGTCATCGTGCAGTTCGGCGGACAGACGCCGCTGAACCTGGCGCTGCCGCTCAAGCAGGCGGGCGTGCCCATCATCGGCACGGATCCGGAAAGCATCGATCTGGCCGAAGACCGCAAGCTGTTCG
>Ga0308414_1001024_pt1 | contig 18229 bp, 11 predicted proteins | sample HotsprSampleOS50_FD_205667 | JGI IMG/M metagenome (GOLD analysis project Ga0308414, IMG submission 205667) | Hot spring phototrophic mat microbial communities from Octopus Spring, Yellowstone National Park, Wyoming, United States - 20090730_OS50 ...
CGCGTCGAAGCGGATTGGTTGCTTATCATACCATTTCCGACTGGAAACGCGGGTGGTGATCGGGGGGGTCGCAACGCAATGGGTCAACACAAGCCGATCCTAGTGGTAGGAGCGGGGGGAGCGTGGGGCGCGGGAGTGGTTCAGACTTGGTTGGATCGCCGCTTGGGTCCGGTGCGGGTGTTGGTGCGTTCGATCGCGCGAACACGTCGGCGACATCCCGAGGCAGCCTGGTTGGAACAGGTGGAATGGCGTGAAGGGGATCCCTCCGACATCGAGGTGTTGCTGGAGGCCGTCGTGGGCTGTGGAATCCTCGTCCAAGCGGCCCGCGCTGCGCCGATTCTCCGCACGCGGCTTCAAACCGATCTCGACGCCCGAGCCTACGCCGCGGCGTGTGCCGAAGGGGCTCGGTTGGTGATTTGGGACGACACGGTGGGCTTCGCCTCGGAATTGACTCCGGTGATTGAGGAATCCACTCCGGCCGATCCATTTGACGAGCGGGGCGCGGCCCGCAACCAGTGGTTAAGTCGGGTCCGGGACTCGGCTGGCGTCGGCGCGCCTGTGTTGGTCGTACGTTCGGGCGAGCCCTTCGGTCCGGGAGTCCGATCGGGCTGGACCACTCGGGTGTTCAACGCCGCGCGGGCTCACCAACCTATCGCGGTGCCGGGCGACCCCCACGCCCCCTTCACGGCAGCGTATGTCCCAGACTTGGTTCGACTTACGGTCGATCTTCTGGATCGTCCCGCCCAACCACTCAATCCCGTGGAGGTGGTCCACCTGGCCGGTCCTCAATTCGAGAGCCGTTGGGCCTTCGCCTGTCAAGTCGCCGCCGCCTGTCAACAACCGGATCGCCTCGTGCGCTCGGTCCCCTGGTGGCTCATGGCCGCCTTGGGTCTCATCGACCCCGAAGCCCAGGTGTATTACGCTCAACGCCGCGCAATCGACCGGCCGGTTCGTTTGGATGATCCACGTCGGCGCGAACTGCTGCCGGACTTTCAACTCACCCCGGTGACCGAAGCGATCGACCGCACCCTTCAAGCTGGTGAACCCATCCTGTAAGAAGATGAGTCGATGTGCCAAGGCTTAATCCGACGGGTCAAACCCGACCTGCCTTAGAACCAACTCCGTCAGACCCATCTCATTGACGTCTCAGTTGCCACCGATGCCCAGCAAGGTTCCCAGCAAACCGGGCTGGCGGCCACCGGGTACAATGATGCGATCTCCTGGCATCACCTGATAATTTGTCGTGGTGTCGCCAAACTTGGTGATCGCCTCCCAGTCGATCTTGAGGATCAACGGAGGCATGCCGGGTAAGTGGGGACGCGAAAGATATGCCTCCTCGGGACGGCTGTAAGAGAGCAAACCCGCGTTCAAGATCGCGTCCAACACGGTGATCGAGGTGGTGAGAGGCACCCGTCCGGGATCACGCACCTTACCCAGCACGTAGTAATGCTTGCTGGCGCTGGACACCAACCTTACTGCGACCTCGATTGGCTCGGTTGATGGGAGGTTGCGACGGCGAGTGACCTCCATGACTTGCTGGAGTAAACGTTGTTCAACGTCCTGAAGAGTCGCTCCCGCGACCATCACCTCGCCGAAAAATTCCAGGTCGATCATTCCGTCGGTTTGGACCGTCACGGTCGGCTGCGTGAAGAAAATCGAGGTGGGCCGAATTGAGATTGCCAACTGGTCGCCGGGTTCCACAACATAAGGGGGTTGGGTCGTCTTGTCCAATTCACGGGGTTGATTGAAATCGACGATTCCGACGGGATGCGCTTCTTGCCGTTGGAACAAGCCGCAACCGGAAAGCGTCAGGATCATCGCCGGGACGACGAGATTCCATCCCATCCGACTCGGGTTGGAAAGCATCCGTGCCACGGGCGAACCCTTTCTGAAAGAACAAGAGCCAAAACGACGAACCGCGACGCGGTTCCTCGGTCCAACTCGAACTGGCGAAGTCCCAATCGGTTGGTTCCTCTCCGGTGGTGGCATGGCCATCGCGCGACGGGAGGGTTGGATGACGTTTGCGGATTCTCCGATCAAGACGTCATAGGAGAGTCGGCAATCATTTGCGTCTTCCACACCTTTCCGCGTGATTCTGTAGGCGGAATGGCACGAGGAGGATATCGGAAGGGTTGGGAAGAGTCGTTGAGCCGTTTTCGGCGGTTTTGGTTGGGGACCAACCCCAACGCAACGGGCGTGCTCATTTCATCAGACGAAGCGTGGGACGTCCAGACCGAATTCCAACCGGACTTGACCCGCGGAGGTGGAGGGCTTATTTTTGGAAGGCCGCGAGCCCCGTGGAGACGGATCTTCCCGGAGACGACCCGAAACGTGTCGATCACCGCGGCCCGCACCCCTCGCCAGCCAGCGTCGGAGCGATAATCATGGATGACATCAAATCCGCGGTTCAAGACTATATCCTCCGCGAGTTTCTGCCCGGGGAATCCCCCGAGGAACTGCGAGCGGAAACCCCGCTCATCACGGGGGGGATCCTCGATTCGATCAGCACCCTCAAGCTCGTCGCATTCCTGGAGGAGACCTTCGGGATCACGGTGGAAGCTCATGAAGCTGGGGTGGCCCACCTCGACTCGATCGAGCGGATCGCTGACCTTGTGGAGTCCAAAACCAACGCGGCTTGACCTTCGAGCGCCGTGCATGGTCGAAGCCTGGCCACTTCGCCTGGTCTTTTCAGGTCACACCCGCCCCACCCATGACGCCGCCACGCATGCTCTCGCTGGGTCACAGTCAGGTGGTCGGTTCTAACCGCCGCTTGGCTTACGAACTGGCGATGGCCTACGGTTGGGAGGTCGTGGTTGTCGCGCCCCGCGTTTGGAAGGGGGAATGGGGGCGGATGACCGCCGATCCAGTGGAGGTGGGACTTCCGCACTGCGGCTCCTCCCGCCCATCTCACGGCGCGTCGTTGGTCTTGGACGATTTGGTTCAACCATTCGCCCGACTTCCCCAACTCATTCGCTATGGGCGAACCGCACTGGATTTGATTCGGTCGGGCCGATTTGACCTGATCCGGCTTGAACAGGAACCCTACGTTCTAGCCGCCGGTCAGACAGCTCGGGCCATGCCCAGTAACTCATTCCTCGCCGTGGCGACCTATCAGAACCTTCTCAAGCGCTATCCCCCGCCCTTCTCCTGGTCGGAACGGGCGACCATCAGCCGCGCTGACGCCTGGCTACCTTACGGACAAACCGCCCGCAACGCCTTAGCGTCCCGCTATGACACGGGACGCATTCTCGTGCGCGTCCTTCCCCCCGGGGTGGACCATCACCGATTCGCCCCCAATCCCGCCGCTGCCCGCACAATCCGCCAACGCCTAGGTTGGAGCGAGCCGGGGCCCCCCTTGATTGGTTACGTCGGACGCTTCGTCCCCGAAAAAGGGATCGACCTGCTCATCGACTTGATGGATCGTCGTGAACCCGGCCGATTTCGTGGTCTGTTCGTCGGCGGTGGGCCTCTGGAATCCCAACTGCGCGCGCTCGAATCCCGACACCAAGGCGCGGTTCGCGTCGTCACCGGGGTCGGCCACGAAGCCATTGCTGGCTGGATCAATGCGCTCGACCTCCTGATGTTGCCAAGTCGCACCACTCGACGCTGGCGGGAGCAATTTGGTCGGGTGTTGGTTGAGGCGATGGCCTGTGGTAAACCAGTAATCGCCACGGCCTCCGGCGAGATTCCCCACGTCGTAGGCGAGGCGGGGTGGCTGGTCGCAGAACGCCCAGCCCATCAACGATCCATTGAGGTCGAGGACTGGCTCCACGCCATCCTCCAGCTGGTCGAGTCCCCCGATCGCCGCCGTCAGCTCGGCGACGCCGGACGCACGCGTGTCCTCGATCGATTCGCTTGGCCAGTGATCGCCGCCGCTTATGTCGATCTTCTCGAACACCTCCGTTCGCAACCCCGACCCTAACGAGATAAGGTCTCAGTTCACTGACCCAACTTAAACTCAAACCTCATCCTATCCAAGACAATCCCTTCAACCGCGCAGGAGATGTAACGAGGCTTACGATTTTTCTCAAGTTTTGGACAACACCGAGGTAACATGCCCATCTTCGTGGTATATCTCAGTGTAACGCGCGGTCTGGCAAGGTCTTCATCGAGAACTCGCACCATAAGACGAGCCCCGCGCGGATGGACGACCTCACTCGGTTGAACCCAACGTGAGGATCTTGAAGATGGGTTCATCCGGGTCTCATCCCTTTGAGTTCTCGCACCTCCGCGAACAGATGCGGTGACGAACGTGGAGATGTTGGTCTGAACGCGAGCCGTCGAGGTCGATGGCCCCGCGTCGGCTGACGGTTCCACGGGATTCGACTGATCTTCGGGTCCAAGCGCGGGTGGCGTTGAGGCGTTCGTGACGGGTCATCGGGCGATGGATGCCTGATGTCGCGTCGTCGAATCGCCGTCGCCGCCGCGGTCTTGCTTGAACCCGCCGATCGTCTGGTCCACCCACCGCCTGGGAGTTTCCGCCATGAGTGGTCGGCATCGGGAGCGAAACATCCGGCGGCGTCGCTTCGGAAACACACCGGCTTCTCTCGATCAGCCGGGTCGGTTTCAACGCCAAGGACAAGGGCCGTTCGTGTGGGCGGCTTGGTGGGTGGTGGTTTCGCTCCTGCTCCCGGTGGGATCACCTGTCCCAGCCCTCGCGTGGGTTCAATTAGATCCAGCTCCCGTCGTTTCGCTCCCGGCCGGAGCGCTCGCCCCCGCCTTGCCCGACGACGGCGAGTCGGACGAGCCAACCCGGTTGTTGCGGGCGGGGATCACCTTAGAACGTCGCCGCGCCTGGGACGAGGCAGTTCGTCACTACACCGAAGCGTCCAAACGCCACCCCGATTGTGCTGACTTCCAAGACCGCAAGCGGTTGTGCGAAATTCACGCGCGGCTCAACAAGCGATACCGTGATCGAAGTTTCCAGAACGACCTGCTCACTCTGGAACCGGAGGTTTCCCAAGCGCTTTACGCCGAAGTTCTCGAACAAATCGAGCGGCATTACGTCGATGTGGTGTCGATGGAGCGTCTGGTCAAGCGTGGCATCGACCACTTCGACGTCGCTTTGCGCGACCCGGTGTTTGTGGATCGCCACCTGGGACACCAGCCGGCCGAGCGGATCCGCCTCGTCCGCGAGCGTCTCCGAGCCGAACGGCAAACCGTCCGGGTCAGCACCCGTCGTGAAGCGATCTTCGAAGCGCATCGGCTGGTGAGCATGGCCAGCCGGGCACTGCGGTTGGAACCAACCCCCGCTATGTTGGAATTCATCTTCGGTGCTTGTGACGCGCTGGATCCGCATACCACATGCCTGACCCCTGATCGATTGAACGAACTCTTCGCTCTGATCGACGGCAATTTCGTGGGTCTTGGGGTCGATCTCAAATACGAGCAGGACGCCCTCAAATTGGTGGGAGTGCTTCGGGGCGGTCCCGCGGCCGAGGCGGGACTGAGGCCGGGAGATTGGATCATTGCCGTGGACGGCCGCTCCTTGGCCAAGCTCGATCTGGACACCGCCGCCCGGACTCTCGAGGGTCCCGAAGGATCCTCGGTCGAGTTGGAGATTCGTCGCGCTCCAGGCACGATCCATCGTGTGCGTTTGGTGCGTCGTCATGTCGAAATCGAAAGCGTGGCCGAAGTCAAGATCATCGACCGCTCACGCGGCGTGGGTTACATTCGCCTCAACGGCTTCCAACGGACCACCTTGGAGGAGTTTCAGCGGGCGATGCGGCGGTTGGAGCAGGACGGAATGACCGCGCTGGTCTTGGACCTTCGAGACAACCCCGGCGGATTGCTGAATGTCTCAATCGACCTGGCCGACCTCTTTTTAGATCGGGGTCGGATTGTCCGCACTCGGGGACGGGCGGCGGACCAAACCAGCGACTACATCGACCGAACTCCAGCGGTCTATCGCTTGCCGCTGGCGGTCTTGATCGACCGTCATTCCGCCAGCGCGGCGGAGGTTCTGGCCGGAGCCTTGAAGGAGAACGAGCGGGCGTTGGTGGTTGGCGAAACCAGCTACGGCAAGGGTTCGATTCAAAGCATTCTGCCGTTGCGAACCGTGCCAGTCGGTCTCAAACTCACCACCGCCGTGTTCCACTCGCCACTCGATCACCCCTACTCAGGACACGGGGTGGTTCCCAATCTCATGGTGCGCTCCAATCTCAAGCCAACCCTCTCGGACGAATCCGCTGGCGGGGCCGATAGAACGCCAGCCCACGATCCGATCCGCGAAGCAGCGCTCCGACGTTTGGATGACTATCCCAAACTCGGACCCCGCCCGGGTCGAGCCATACGGACACAACCGGGCCTCTAAAAACTCAGGAGTTGCTCCGAGCCCCTCTCTTTTCAGAAAATCAACATTTCAATATCAGAGCGTTTTGCAGAGCTTGCCGCGGTCCACTTGGCTTCGAGTCAGCATTGGTATCAAGACTGATTCGAGATTCCTTCAAGGGCGTTCCAAGTCGCCGGACTCGCGTGGCGCTGGGCGTTCTCGCGGCGTTGGGGTGAAAGAGCGTCCCAACGTCAGGGCGATCATCACCATGAGGAATCCCAGCCCAAAGAGAGCCAAAAAGATGGACTGAAGCGGAATCCCAACCACCTCGCGGGCCATCTGTGGGCGGAATCCAATCAGGGCCAACAGCGCGATCACTTGCAGCGCCGGTCCCAGAAGACGCAGGGTGAGCGTGAGCCGTGGATTCATTCGTGAGAAGCCGTGAGAGGATGGGAACGTAGGTTATGGATGCGACCGACAGAACTACGTCGGAGCAGTTCCGCGTTCGGCGGGCGGCGTGGGTTGAAGTGAGATTGCCCCGCCCCGCCGGTGGTGAAGTGGATCGTTGGTGTCCAGTCGATTTGAGTCAACCCGACTTGAACTGAGTCACAACCAAGACCATGACCAGGCCGTCACGAATCGGTTGGATCGACTGGACACGCAAGCAACGATCACCCCCCTCCACTTGACTTCATTCAGTACTGCACTTGAGTTTCGAGGAAGCGAGCCAGCTTTTGAAAGTCGGAATCCTTCTCGATGAAGCGAACCTTGGTCACTAGGGTCTCGGGATCGACGAGCTTGTCGAAATCGACATAGGTGAGATCAAGCTGGCCGGAGACGGAAACCATCACGCCGTCCAACCCTCGTTCGACCAACGCGCGATAAGCGCCGACTCCGAGTTGGCTGCCCAGCATCACGTCGAAGGCGTGAGGTTGAGCGCAACGGGCTTCGTAACCGAGCTGAAGGCCATTGACTTTGCGATCTTTGCCGGTCTGGTTCCGGTATTCGTTGGCGACGAGCTTGGCGAAGGTTTTGCCCAAGTTGACCTGGGAGATGGAGATGTGGCCGTGATCGTCGCGGGAGATGCCTTTGAGCATCTCCGAGGGAAGGAGTTCGGCCAGACCTTCGGCCAGCACGATCACCCCAAAAGGTTTCCCGTCCCGGTCGCGGGTTCGCATAGCGGCGACCACCCACTTGACGACTTCGTTGATATTCATCACAGGGCGGGTTTTGGTTTCACCGGTCTTGGGGTCCTCGTAGGTTTCTTCGGCGCGATATTTGCCCACGATGTCTTCCACCGAGAGGACCAGCGAGGCTTCGCCGGCGATGGCCGCGCCGTAGGCCAACCACCCGGCGGAGCGTCCCATGGTTTCAACGAGGTAGTAGCAGCGAGTGGCTTCGGCGTCAGCCAACAGGTTGAGGATTTCGCGGGCGAGGGTATCGACGGCGGTGAAGTAACCGAAGGTGAAGTCGATGCCGGAGTAGTCGTTGTCGATGGTTTTGGGGACGTGGACTACGGCGATCCGCCGAGCGTCGGCCGGCAGATAGCGTTGGAACTTTTGAAACTTGTTGGCGGTTTTGAGCGTGTCGTCGCCGCCAATCGAGACCAGGGCATCGACGTTGAGCGAACTGAGGGCGTCGTGGATGGTTTTGAGCGGGGCAGTCTTGGCTGGGTCGGCCAGATCCGCGGGCGAGTTGACCGACTTGCCGGGGTTGGTACGGGCGGTGCCAATGAGAATCCCCCGGCTGTTGCGGGTTCGCCGCAGGGTCCGATTCGTGATGGTCAGCACATCTCGGCCTTCCTGCATCGGATGATCCGGGCCAAACTCGACGAGATGGGAGTATCCATGCAGAATACCCACCACTTCGATGCCGTTGCGGAGGAACGAGGCTGCGGCGGTGGAAATGACGGCGTTGGCCGCCGGAGCCGGTCCTCCGGCGAAGAGAATGGCCACTTTGCGAATGACGCGGTTGGTGGTGGGGGAGGGCTCCGGCGGGGACGAGGCGGACATCACGGCGAGACTCCTTGGCAGGGAAACGATCGCGGACCGGGGGGGACTCACTCGAAGGCCCACGACCCGGCCCACCCCGGAGGATGGCGGGCAAGCGAACCGATTCGAACGTCCGGCGGCGACGACGCGGCGTGTGGCCTCGGCAAGCGCGGAGGCGATTCCACCCGCGAGCGACGGCGGCGCGACACATCCCGCGCGATCACGGCGAGCCCAGTGTATCGCAAGGAACGCAACGGGACGATCCCCGCCCGAGGGTTTTCCCGAGCCTTTCCCTCAAGGATGCCAAATCAGACGAGGCCATGCGCCGGGTCAAAAGTCGCGGATCAGAGCCGACACCCGCGCAAATTCCTCTTCGTTGGCGAACTCGATGACGATTCGTCCTTTGCCTTGGCCCGTGGGCTTGACCGCCACAGCGGTGCCGAACTTCTGACGCAGGTGGGTTTCAAGATCGCGGAAATGCGAGGGCACCACTCGCTCAGCCGGGTCGTTTGACCGGCGCGACGCCGTGGGACTGCCGCTAGTAGCACGGGCAGCGTAAGGATCGCCGCCGGAGACGAGGGTTTCAGTCTGACGAACCGACAGCCCTTCCTCGACCACCCGTGCGGCCGCCGCGATGATCGCCTCGGCATCACCCAGCGCCAAGAGAGCGCGAGCGTGTCCCTGGGTCAGCTTGCGTTGTCGGAGCAATTCCGCGACCGAATCGGGGAGGTCCAGCAGTCGGATGAGGTTAGCGACGGTCGATCGGTCCAGTCCTAAACGCTTGGCCAGTTCCTCCTGGGTGCAACCATGAGCGGCCAGATAATCGCGGAAGGCCACCGCCTTCTCGAGCGGTCCAAGATCCTCGCGCTGGAGGTTTTCCACCAGTGCGAGTTCGGCCACCTTGCGGTCGTCCAGCGCCATGATGCGGGCGGGGACTTCGAAGACCTGGGCCAAGACGCAAGCCCGCAACCGCCGTTCGCCGGCGATGAGTTGATAGCGTTCGGGATCGTCGGGGTCGGGACGTACCAAGATCGGCTGGAGGACGCCGTGTTCCCGGATCGAGTCGGCCAAAGCTCGAAGTTCCTCTTCAGGAAAGTCACGGCGGGGTTGATAAGGGTTGGGCCCGATGCGTTCCAACCCGATGCGGATCAGTTCGCTACGGTCGATCGAACCGGGCTCCGCGCCGCCGTCGGCATGGCCCAGCAGGGCGTCCAATCCCTTCCCCAATCGCCGACGATTCACGCGCCGATCCTCCCCAAACCCGGACGATTTGCTCACCGTTCGGATCCTAGGGAATCGCCCCAGTCTGTCAAGGCCGGAGCGACTGAGTCGGTGTGGGTCTTGGGTAACGAGGAGTCGGCGTCATCCCAGGGTCCAACCGGCGCGGTAATCGCGGCGGAGGAATTCCTCGGCCTTAGAGCAGTTGGGAGCGCGCAGGCCGATGGGATCCCATTCCAGGGTTTGACCGCAGCGGTAGGCGACTGTTCCCAGCAACACGGTTTCGGTCAGGTTCCCCGAGTAGACGAAGTTGCAGGTGGTGGGGCGTCCGGTCTTGCAGGCTTCGATCCACTCATCGTAGTGGCCGATGCTGTCGGGGATGGTTGGTTCGGGCGGTTGGAACTCGCGGAAGTCGGCCTCGGGCAGCAGGCGGTGGTCGCTGTAATCGGCCAAGAGCATCCCCTTGTCGCCCACGAACAGGTTGCCGTCGCCCCAGCGGGGCATCCCTGGTTGCTTCAACAGGGCAGGACGCAAGCCGCCGTCGTACCAGGTCAGGCTCAACGCAGGCCGATCGCCCACGGCGGGAAACTCGTAACGGACCTGAAGATGGTTCGGAGCGACTTCAGGATCGACTGGCGGACCGTCAGCTGTGATGGTCGTCGGTGCGGTCAAGTCCAGCGCCCAAAACGGCAGGTCGATGTGATGGCAGCCCATATCGCCCAGCGAGCCATTGCCGAACGCCCAGTAGCGACGCCATTCGGCCGGGTGGTAACCAGGGTTGAACGCCGTTTGGGGAGCCGGTCCCAGCCAAAGGTCCCAGTCAAGGTAGTCTGGAACCACCGCCTCGCCCTGGGGACGGTGGTCGCCACCCCAGCTTTTGGCCACCCAGGTATGCACTTCCTTGATGGTCCCAATCGCGCCGGCGCGGATCAGTTCGACCACCCGGCGGTAATTCGCGCCCGCGTGGATCTGAGTGCCCATCTGGGTGGCGAGCTCGGGATGGGCTTTGGCCAGGGTGGCCAGGGTGCGCGCTTCGTGGACCGAGTGGGTCAACGGCTTTTCGCAATAAACGTGCTTGCCCAGGTTCAGCGCGATTGCCGAGGGGGAGGCGTGGGTGTGGTCGGTGGTGCTGACCACGATCGCATCCAGGTCGTGTTGTTCAAGCAGCTTGCGAAAGTCGCGGTACGCCTTCGCTTTGGGAAAACGCTCCTGGGCCTGGGCAAGGTAGCGGGAATCCACGTCGCAGATAGCGACGATATTTTCACTCTGAACGCCGTTGATGTTCGCGGCACCGCGGTTGGCTGTGCCGACGACCCCGATATTCAGTTTCTCGTTAGCGCGCAGACTTCGCGCCTTGGCCCGCGGGGGAGCCCAAGTCGTGGCGGTGACGGCTAGGGCGGTGCCTAGGAAGAATCGCCGGCTGACCGGACGGGACGATTCGGAACCGGCAGGACGACGGCAAACGTCGCTCATGGGGGAACTCCATCCCAACGAGACGGGGGCAGGAGAACGAGGCGGCCAGAAATCACGGCGTGTACAGCAAGGGAAAAAAACGGCCGCCCAGGGGTTGGCCTCGGGGTACCGGCGGCACTCCCTCCAGCAACGGTTGGTCGGTCGCCGAGGTCACGCCGTCACGCACCACGTTGAGCACCACCGCGCGTCTAGGGCGATCCGAACGGTTGCCAAACGAGCCATGAATCAACAGTGGATGATGAAACGCCGCCTCGCCCTTTTGGAGTTCAATGGCAACGGGCTGGTTGAGGCGTTGCCACTGGTCGTCGGTCAAGACCTGGCGAATGGCGTTCATGTCGCCTGCCAGTCCGGTGATCGGCAGCAGATTCCAGCGATGCGAGCCGGGAATGTATTGCAAACAACCGTTGGCTTGGGTCGAGTCGTCCAAGCCGATCCAGCAGGTCAGGTGAGCCATCGGCACCGTGCGGGTCCAATAGGAATAGTCCTGATGCCAGGCCACCACGCCGCCATCCCGCGCGGGCTTGCAAAAAAGTTGATCGTGCCAGAACCGTACCGGCCCACCCAAAAGTTGAGCAGCAGGCACCACAAACGCAGGATTCCACAGCAAATCATGAAAACCTGGCTTGATCCTCCAAGCTCCTAAAGCGTGGAACAGCACGGTGTTCGGGTCGCTCGATTCGTTGGTGTGATACTCGTACCAAAGATGGCGTCCGCGATGATTGGGGTCGAACCATTCCTGAAGTTCGGCCCGCAACGCATCCACCTGGGCATCGTCGAGCAAGCGGATGCCCGCTACATACCCATGTTCATGAAAATGGGCGACTTGATCCTCGCTCAAACGCCACTTGATCCATGCTGATGCATCGGATGGGTCGGGACGAGGAAACAGGTCGCCGATGGGCTGATGAATCGCCGCCAGGTCGGGAATCTCGTCGGTCAGCGTGGCCATCGGCAAAGGCTCCGTGTTCGGACGCGGGACGGATCGAACGAGTCGGATTCGGCCCGCGTCATCGAATCGAATTGACCTTGAGCCTAGCTGACCTTTCTACCCTTGGCAACTATGCCGTGACCAACCCGGATCGGATTGATGGTGCTGTGTTAGACCTCAGCAAAGAGGCGCGTGGTGTAGGTGATGGGCACCCGCGGTCCGATGATCTGGAACCGCAGGATCAAGCTGACGGTCTGCCCGACTCCCAGCGGCCCGGACAGATTGAGTTGAACGAATGGGTTGCCGTTAATCGTGCCGTTGGCATTGGCCAGCGTCACGCCGACAGCCAGGTTGCTCAACATGAAGCGCAGCGGACCATTCAGTGGGGAGGGGCCGAGGTTAGTGAGGTGGATCGTCTGTTGATACAACCCAGTTTGCCGGTTGAACACGATCGCCGTGCGTTGCTGGGCCACGCGCGAGGTGACGTCGGGGCGGACCCGCAAGGTGCCCTGGGCGGTTTGCGAGCGGTTGGTCAATGTCTCCACCAGAGTGACGGTGGTGGTGAACACCCCGAAGGTCGTCGGAGTGACCTGGCCCATCACCCGCACCGTGGTTCCATCCACCTCGACGACCCCGGCTTGCGGGCTGGAGCCATCGCCCCAGTCGATTGTCGCCTCGTAGGTCCCGGGGGCTTGAGGGTCCGAGAACTCAGCCACCAACACCATGCCCGAATTGAGGTTTTGGAAGGTGTTGACCGTGGGGGCGTGGATCACGCTGATTGGCGCGTTGGTCCGCCACGATCGGGATTGGGTGCCGGTGGTTTGGTTGCCCAGCGCGTCGGCGATTCCAGCCCGGTTGAGGGTTAGAACGTAGTCGCCGAATGGGGTGGTGAGCACGTCCAGCAGGCCGCCGGCCTGACCGTCACCCAGGATGAAGGTCTGGTTGTCGTTGGTGGTCAGCGGCACGCCGGTCAGGTCGATCGGGTTGCCGTCGCGGGTAAGCGTCAGGTTGCCCAGTCCGAAGCCGGTCACCGGCTCATTGAAGCTTATCTCGAACGATCGCACCCCTTCCAAACGCGGGTTGGGCGTGACGATTTGCAGGGTCGGCAGGGGCGCGGTGGTGTCCACCACGAAGCTGGTCGAGGCGTCGCCATCCAGGGGATTCTGAGCCAAATCGACAATCCCCGAGCCACTGGCGATCAAGGTCAACACATACGTGCCGTCGATCCCGGTGAGACCCGCGAGGTTGCCAATGGTGTAAGTCGCCCCCGAGCCGGTGAGAGTCGCTCCGACCAACGAAACGGGCGAACCGTTGCGGGTCAACGCGAAGTCGCTCAGATCAACCCCGGTGACCGCTTCGGAGAAGGTTAGGTCGATCGAGGCGACCGGGGTGGAGCGGGGGTTGGGCGTGACCGCAGCGAAGCTCGCCGTGGGCGCGGTGGTGTCGGTCGTGCGTCCGAAATCCAGGTTGAAGTGGGTCTGGCCGGCTGTGTGGTTGACGACATAGCCGTAGTTGCCGCCGGGGAAGGTGGGACGCCAGCCAGCACGGTCCTCGCCACGCCAACTGTGGTTGCCGGCCGACAAGTTGTCGAAGCGATAATACCCATTGGCATTGGTGAGGGTCGAGACTTCGCCAGATTGCAGATGCAACGACCAATTCAGCAATGTCCCGAGGTCAGCAGCAGCGCGGTCGGAGACGTTGAGGGTCCAGGTCCCGTTGGGGTTGATGCCGTTGAAAACGTCAAGGCTCTCTTCGGGCCGGAACCGTCCGGTGAACGGAGCGGAGCCGGACGTGATGGCGGTGGCCGCCTGGTCGTCGAAGATGGTGCCGGTGAAGTTGTCGCCGCTGCCACCGCGACGGTTGACCAAGGTCCGGGTGACGTTGTTAGGACCCGTCAGGGTAACGACCAAATCGCCGACGAAGGGGTGAGTGATGTTGATTGTGACGTCGAGGTCGAATAGCTTGCCGCTCACCCCCGAAACGTTAATGGTGGAATTGACGCCACTGGCGTTGTTGTCAGGGATGGCGATGTTGACGTTGCCCGAACCAATGGTTTGACTGACTGGGGGATCATAAATCCCATTGCCGTTGAGGTCGAGATAGGTCAACCAGTTGCCCAGTCCCGGCTCGTTCGGATCGGCGGCCCCGTTACCGTTGAGATCATTGACCATGCGGCCGTAGATGGCGTTTTGCCGGGCCCGTCCGAAGTTGGCGGTGGCGGTGGTGTTCGCGGTGACGGTGACAGATTGAGTTCCCGTCGTCGCGTTCCACCCTGCGGGCACCACCTGACCCACGTTGTAGCTACCATCGGGCAAGCTAGGGAAGACATACACCCCATTGGCGTTGGTGAGGGTCGAGACTTCGCTGGATTGCAGATGCAACGACCAATTCAGCAATGTCCCGAGGTCAGCAGCAGCGCGGTCGGAGACGTTGAGGGTCCAGGTCCCGTTGGGGTTGATGCCGTTGAAAACGTCAAGGCTCTCTTCGGGCCGGAACCGTCCGGTGAACGGAGCGGAGCCGGACGTGATGGCGGTGGCCGCCTGGTCGTCGAAGATGGTGCCGGTGAAGTTGTCGCCGCTGCCACCGCGACGGTTGACCAAGGTCCGGGTGACGTTGTTGGGACCCGTCAGGGTAACGACCAAATCGCCGACGAAGGGGTGGGTGATGTTGATTGTGACGTCGAGGTCGATAAACTGGCCAGTGACGCCCGAAACCGTGATGGTGGAGCTGATTCCCGTGGCGTTGTTGTCAGGGATGGCGATGTTGACGTTGCCCGAACTCAAGTTGGTGGTGGTGACGTCGAAGACGCCGTTGGAGTTGGCGTCGAGGTACACCTGGGCGTTGGCGAGGGGGGTGTCGAACGAGTCGATTTGACCGTCGCCGTTCCAATCCTCAACGACTTGGCCGACCAACGAGGGAACTTGGCCGACTCCCTGAACGGTGAAGGAGAAATTCCCCTCGTCGGTGTCGTTGTTAATGAAAGAGACCGTGGCGGTGCGGTTGCCTGCGGCGGTGGGAGTGAAGCGAATCACGAACGAGGCGACGCCTCCGGCGGGCAGACTGGTCGCCGAAAATCCCGAATCGATCGTGAAGTCACCCGAACTGATCGTCAGATTCGACAACGTAAGCGTTTGGGTCCCCTGGTTGCGGATCCGGAGGGTTCGGGTCGCCGAGTCGCCGACGAAGGTGTTGGGCAGGGTGACAACGCCGGTGGTGTTGGGCACGTTGTTTCGCCCGTCGAGCAGCTGAATCTCAGCGATGCCGACGCCGCGCACGGCGGTGGCGGCGTTAATTCGACCGTAGCCGTATTGGAGGTTGAAGCCGGTGGCGGCGTTGTATTCGATCGAGGTGGGACCAATGTATTCGGTAGTGTTACGCATCAGGCCGCGCACCTGTTGCCAGGTGAGGTTCGGGTCGCGGGCCAGCACCAGCGCCCCGACCGCCGCGGCCAGCGGCGAGGCGCTGGAGGTGCCGCCAAAGCCGCCGTGATAGTCGCCGCCGTTGGCGGAGGTATTGGTGTTGTAGCCGTTAGTGCCGACCCGGTCGGTGGTGGTGATCCCCAACGAACCGCCACTGCTAGGCGAGAGGAAGTCGAGTTCCGGGCCGAACTGGCTGTAGCTGGAGCGGGTGTTGAAATTGGTACTGGCCCCGACCGCGATGACGCCGGGCACGGTGCCGGCCAAGCTGGCCGGATAAGAAAGCGACCCGGTGCCGCTGTTGCCGGCGGCTACGAACATGATCGTGCCCAAGCCACCCCGGCCGTTGGTTCCGCCCCAGGAGAAGGCGTTGGTGATGGCCGTGTTGTTGCCGGTGGCATAGCTGTGGTTAGTAATGTCGCTGCCCCGCCAGGTTCCCAGACCGTCGCGGGTGCGTCCGGTCAGGTAGTAGATCGCCGACACCACGGCGTCCAGCGTGCTGCTGCTATCGATCCGCGCGTTGCGCAGGGTGGCCCCGTAGGCGGCCCCGGCTACCCCGAGGTTGTTGTTGCCCGAAGCCACCGCGACCCCAGCCACGGCGGTGCCGTGACTGTTGGCGCTGTTGTTGGGGGTGCCGCGGGTATCGTTGTCGTCATCCTGGAAGTCCCACCCAGCGTAGTCGTCGATCCAGCCGTTGCCATCCTCGTCGATGCCGTTGTTGACGCCGAAGGTCTCGGCGGAGGGAGCCAGGTTGGCGATTAGGTCGGGGTGATCCCACTCGATGCCCCAGTCGTGGACGCCGATGATGATTCCCTGGCCGGTCGAGAGTTGCCAGGCGTCGATCGCCCGGATGTCGGCCCCTGGCGTGCCGCCGCCTTGCCCGGTGTTGTTCAGGTGCCACTGGCTGGGAAACAGCGGGTCGTTGACGCTGAGGAACACCACTTCCTGCCAGAAGTTGACCGTCGCATAGGTGATGCGTGGGTCCAGCTTCTCAAGCGCGTCGGCCAACGCCAGCGCAGCCGACCCGGTCCCTTCCGCCACGGTGGCGATGAACTGGTCGGGGGTGCCGTCCAGAGGACGGAACGAGGTGAACTCGGGACGTCCGGCGAAGAACTGCTCCGCCGTCACGCCGGGACGCAGTCCCACAATGACTTCGTCGGTGGCGACCAGATAGGTTTGGGTTTCCACGTTGAGGTGGACTGGCTCGACCCGCGCCACATTAGGATTGGCCAAGGTCGCCGCACGCAGCAAGTCGGGGTGGCTCATCGGCTGACCGGGTGTGGCCAAAATCGCTCCCCTCCGTCCCAGGGTTTCCACGACTTCAAAGCCCCAAAGCGGCCCGGTAGGACTTGTCAGGGTCTCGAACACCGCGGAGGCATCCACGTCCGGTCGCACATGGACTGCCAACCGATCGGCGAACCGCGTCAAACCGATGTCACGGCCGTCGGCGCGATAGCTCTCGCCCAGGTCGATCATCGGCGGCGGGATGGGCGTCGGCGCTTTGGAAGAAACGACCTGGGAACCAACGCTCACCTCGGCGGCGGCCAAGCTGAGGAGGGTTCGCGTCTCCAAGCTCTCCAAGCGATGATCGTTGCGACGACGGCGAAGATGTCCTGTATGATGCGAACGCGCGAGACGGGCGAACTTGGTCATCATAGACGGCGTCTCTCAAAGAATCGAAGCGATGAATGCGTGGATCGGATGAGACGTGGTCAGACTGCAACCACGGTGAAGTCGGGCAACCAGGAGTCCACCGTTGGAATGGTTTGCGGTGAGCCCGAGATCTCGCGGGAAGGGATCATCACGAGTGCCTCGAACAAGCTTGTACACCCAAACTCGCACATCGGAATGGATGGAGAGCTGGGATCGAAAGACGAAGATGGCAAATCAAGCGTAGCCGGTCCGAGATTGGTTCGCAAGTCGTTCCTTTCTCCGATAATTCGAGGCGTTTCCGCGCGACCATCAAGAACACAAGATACGCCGCATGATGGAGCCACCGGCTCCTGAGAGGTAGGATGATCTTGGCGTAATCAATCCGCTTGCCGTTGGCGTTGTTCGGATCGGATGGCCCGATTTCGGAAGGGTGATTGGCCGATTCCTCGCGCCGCCTCGGCTCGTGTTCGTTTCGTTGGGTGAACTAGGCCGCTCGATTTGCAACCCCAAGGAGGCCCGATGAATCGGGAGTCCCCCCGCGTCCCGCCGTCATGCGACGCGGCCTCGTCTTCAACTCGGTTTAGTCTCATCCTCCTCACCTTGATTTACCTTCTCGCCTTGGCCGAGTTGACCTTGACACCTCACGGCAACCGCGGCGTTAGGCCAATCAATCTGAATCCTGGCCATATGATGACCCTTTTTTGGGAAATCGGTGGGCTCCAGGCGGTGGTGAATCTTTGGGGGAACTTGGTGGTCTTTGTGCCGTTGGGCTGGCTTTGGCCATTGTTGGCTTGCGGAACCCGGTGGGCGTCTTGGTGGGGAACCCTGATGGTGGGGTTTGTTTTGAGTACGATCATCGAGGTGAGCCAGTGGGGTTTGGGAACCCGGGTGGCCGACATCGACGACGTGCTACTCAACACCGCCGGGGCGGGCCTGGGCCATGCGTCTCGTTCACTGGTCTTGAAGCTGGCCACCTGGTGCTCCCGACCCAAGGCGTCCACGTCTGAATTCCTGTGATGAAGCGACCTTACACTCATGAAACGGATTGTTCGCCGATGAACCCGCCCCCAATCCGCAGCGATCCTGGAACTTTCGACCCTCGGTTTGTCCCGACGCTCGACGAGGCGCGACGTCGAATTGCCGCCGTGTTGAGGCCTGGCGACCTTGCGGTGGACGCCACGGTCGGATGGGGACGTGATACCGCGTTTCTCGCCGAGTTGGTGGGACCAACCGGCCAGGTCGTTGGCTTTGAGATTCAAGACGAAGCGATCCGACGAGC
>Ga0308414_1001026_pt1 | contig 18226 bp, 8 predicted proteins | sample HotsprSampleOS50_FD_205667 | JGI IMG/M metagenome (GOLD analysis project Ga0308414, IMG submission 205667) | Hot spring phototrophic mat microbial communities from Octopus Spring, Yellowstone National Park, Wyoming, United States - 20090730_OS50 ...
GAAAGGGGGATCGATTTTTCATTTATAGCACTTTTGGGGTGTGATTTTGACCCTGTGGAGCAATCTTGGTCGGCAAGTGGGATGACAGTTTAATCAGTCGGATACAGCAGGCCAACGACATTGTCGAGGTGATTTCTGAGTATCTGAGCTTGGACAAACGCGGCAAGGAGTATGTGGGGCTTTGTCCGTTTCATAGCGACCATCGGCCGAGTATGTATGTCAGCCCGGCCAAGCAGATTTTCAAGTGCTTTGCCTGCGGGGCGGGCGGGGATGTGCTCAAGTTTGTCCAAATGAAGGAAGGGTTATCGTTTACGCAATCGGTTGAGCGGCTGGCGCAGCGAGCGGGAATTGCGTTGCCGGCATTCAAGCCGCGTGCGGACGGTACGCCGAAAAGCTCGCTTGACCCGGCGGTACTGGCCAAAATCAATGTCTGGGCGATGCGGCATTGGACGGCCAATCTGTGGGACACGGCCAAAGGCGATGCGGCGCGTCAGTATATTGAAAAACGCAAGATCAGTCATGAAACCGCCCGCAATTGGGGGCTTGGTCTGGCTTTGGACAGTTGGGACGACCTGCTCCGCAAGGCCGCACAGGACAAAATCACGGAAAAAACGCTGGTCGAGGCCGGACTGGCGGTACGGCGCGACGGCGAAAACGGCTGTTATGATAAGTTTCGCAATCGGCTGATGTTTCCGATTGCCGACGCAACAGGTCGTGTCGTGGGCTTTGGCGGGCGGACGCTGGGGCAGGATCCGGCCAAATATATGAATTCGCCGGCCACGGCCTTGTTTGACAAGAGCCAGTTGCTGTACGGCCTGCGACAGGGACGCGACGCGATTGTCAAAAGCAAATGTGCGGTCGTCGTCGAGGGTTATACCGACGTGATTATGTCGCATCAGCACGGCATCGAAAATGTTGTGGCGGCGTTGGGGACAAGCTTGACGGCCGAACACGCTAAGGTGCTGCGGCGGTATGCCGAGCGGATTGTGCTGGTCTTTGACAGCGACGTGGCCGGACGGGCGGCGGCCAATCGCGCGATGGAAGTGTGCCTGACCGGCAAGGTCGATATTCGGCTGGCGTTTGTGCCGGCGGGAAAGGATCCGTGTGATTTTGTCAGCGAGGCAGGGCCGCAGGCGTTTAAGGCGGTTATTGATGCGGCTCAGGATGTGCTGACGTTTAAATGGCAGCAGTTGGCCGATGAACTAAACAGCCAGAATACGTTGGCTGGGCGTACCGAGACCGTGCAGCAGTTTTTGAAAATGGTGGCGCTGGCGGTTCAGGCCGGCCATGTCGATTCGCTGAGCTTGGCAATGCTGATTGGGCGGCTCAGTACGCTGTTGCAGACGCCCAAGGCACGGATCGATGAGGAATTGCAGAAACTGCTGGCCAAAAAGCCCGCCACGGCGCCAAGAGAAAAAGAGGATGCCATCGCGGATACTCAGACGCCGCAGATACTCATAACTGCCGCCGATAAAGCCAGATATGAAATTTTAGAGGTGTTGCTGCATACGCCGTCGTTGTATGCGGCGGTTGCCGAGCGGATACGGGCGGACGATTTTGCCGTCGGTACGCCGTTGCGCGAGATTGCCGATGCGCTGCTGGGGCTGCTGACGGTCGGACAAGAGCCGTCGCTGGCGCAGGTGTACGGACGCATCGAGTCGCCTCGTGCGGCCGCACTGCTGACGGAAATGGCCGATGCGGGCGTGCAAAAGGGCGACGCCAAAAAGCGTCTTGACGATTCATTGACGGCGCTGCAGCAGCATCGCCATAAACAGGATTTGGAGGCGTTTAAGGAACGCCTTGCCGACGACCCGACCGATACGCTTCGGCAGATACAGGAACGGCTCAAACAGCAAAAAAGCAACCTGCGGAACGCAGGGTTGATTTGAATAACGCCAAAGGGAAGCTATGACAAGCAAAAAAAAACCGAGCAAAAAGCAAAACGAAAAAAAGCACGACGAGGTCATTCCGGACGATGAACTGGAGATGGATGAGTTGCAGGAAGATGAAGAGCTTGACGAGCTGGATGATCTCGACGACGATGAGGAAGAGGATGACGATGCAGATTTAGAAGGCGTCGAATCGTTGCCGGAATTGCCTGAGGAAACGCCTCCGCCTCCGCCGACGCCGGTCGAGGAAGAAGAGGAAGACCGTGCGCTGGCCGCCGGACGAAAAGAGGCGACTGAGCAGGTGATTACCAATATCATCAAAAAAGGCCGTGAAAAGGGCTATCTGACCTATGAGGAAATCAACGATGCGCTGCCGGATGAGATGATTAGTCCGGCTCGGCTGGATAGTCTGCTGATGACGCTGGATGAGCAGGGCGTGCAGTTGATGGACGAGGCCGATATTGAAAAGGACGCCGACGAGGATTTCGAGGACACCGACAAGGTCGGCCGCGGCGAAGATGAGGACATCGAAGAAGACCTCCAGCTTGAAGAGGAACTGGCCGAGACGGAAGGCCGTAAGATCGATGATCCGATTCGGATGTATCTGACCCAAATGGGCGAGATTCCGCTGCTATCGCGCGAGGAAGAGATTAGTTTGGCGCGCAAGATTGAACTGACTCGCATCGCCTTTCGCCGCAAAGTGCTGGAAAGCGACTACTGCGCCCGCACGGCGGTCGAAATTCTCCAGCAGGTCGATGACGGCTCGCTGCCGTTTGACCGCACGATGAAGATGAGCACCGGCGAAGGGCAGGAGCGGATGATTGTCAAAAATCGTCTGCCGGCCAACCTGACCACCGTGACCAAGCTGCTGGATCGCAATGTGGAATTTTTCCGCAAAGTCAAGCAGGCCAATAATATCGACCAGGTCAAAGACTGCATCCGTCAGATCCATCGCAATCGCCGCAAGGTAGCGACACTGCTGGAAGAATTGACGCTGCGCACCAGCCGTATCCAGCCGATGATGAAAAAGCTGCAGGGCATCCAAGCTAAAATGCACCAATTGCAGGACATCATCGCAAAAGGTCCGACGCGGGATTACACCGCCGAGGACATTGAGGCGATGAAGCAGGAGTTGGAAGGCCTGCAGGAATTGACGCTGGAAACGCCCAAACAGCTTGACAAACGCCTGCGGGCGACGGAGGCCGTCTATGCCCAGTACGAAGAGGCCAAGCGGCGGCTGTCCGGCGGCAACCTGCGGCTGGTGGTGTCCATCGCCAAAAAATACCGCAATCGCGGCCTGAGCTTTTTGGACATTATTCAGGAAGGCAACACCGGCCTGATGCGGGCGGTGGATAAATACGAGTATCGTCGCGGCTACAAGTTCAGCACCTACGCGACGTGGTGGATCCGTCAGGCCATCACCCGTGCGATTGCCGATCATGCCCGCACCATCCGTATTCCGGTGCATATGATTGAGACCATGAGCAAGCTGCGCACCATCAGCAAGAACCTTTTGCAGGAACTCGGACGCGAGCCAACCATCGAGGAGATTGCCAAACAAGCCGAGATGAGCGTCGCCGAGGCGCGGCGCGTGCTGAAAATCAGCAAGCACCCATTCAGTTTGGATCGCCCCATCGGCGAAAGCGAGGACAGCTACTTTGGCGACTTCATTGAAGACGACCGCATCGAATCGCCGGTGCAGTCGGCCACGCAGGAAATGCTCAAAGACCGCATCGATATGGTGCTCAAAACGCTGACCTACCGCGAGCGTGAGATTATAAAACTGCGCTACGGCATCGGCGACGGCTATACCTATACGCTCGAAGAGGTCGGCCGCATCTTTAAGGTAACGCGCGAGCGCGTCCGCCAAGTCGAGGCCAAGGCCATCCGCAAGCTCCAGCACCCCGTCCGTGCGCGAAAGCTGGAGGGCTTCCTCGACCACAAACCCACCGCATAAATAAGTAAAAAGTGAAAAGATAAAGGCGAAAAGGAAGGAATTTTTTTGCCTTTTTCATTTATATCGCAGTGATGACATCAACAAGGAAAGGTTTTTTTGTATGGATTTGTTTACGTATCAGCAGGGTCGGCTGTATGCCGAAGGGGTGGATGTTGAAACGATCGCCGACGCCGTCGGTACGCCGGTTTATATTTACAGTAAGGCGACGATTTTAGACCATTTTAAGAAGATTCAGACCGCCTACGCGGCGCTGGATACGATGATCTGCTATTCGGTGAAGGCCTGCGGCAATATCAACATTCTGCGGCTGTTGGCACAGGCCGGCTGCGGGTTTGATATTGTCAGCGGCGGCGAACTATTTCGCGTCCGGCAGGCCGGCGGCGACGTTAAAAAGGTCGTCTATGCCGGCGTCGGCAAAACCGATAAAGAGATATTGGAAGCTCTGAATGCCGGCATCGGCTATTTCAATATCGAATCCGAGCAGGAGCTGGAAAACCTGATCGCTCTGGCTAAAAAAACCGGCAAAACCGCTAAGGCCGCCCTGCGCGTCAACCCCGACATCGCCTTTGATTCGCACAAACATATCACCACCGGCGTCAAAGAGACCAAGTTCGGCGTGGATATCGAACGCGCCCAGCGGGTTTTTGCCCAGTACGGCAAAAACGGGGCGGTCGATCTGTGCGCCATTCATGTACATCTTGGCTCCGGCGGCAAGACCATCGACCCGTATGTCAACGGCGTCAAAAAAGTCATGCCGCTGATCGACGGCCTCCGCGTCAAAGGCCATCGCATCGAGGCCATTGACTTAGGCGGCGGGTATGGGGCGGATTATGAAACGGACACTGTCCCCACGGCGGCCGATTATGCCGGCGGGCTGGTTCCGCTGCTCAAAGGCAAAGACCTCCGGCTCATTCTCGAACCGGGCAAGAGCATTATTGCCAACGCGGCCATATTGTTGACCCGCACGCTCTATAAAAAGCAGGGCGGCAGCAAGCAGTTTGCCATTGTGGACGCCGGAATGAATGACCTGATTCGTCCGTGCCTGTATGAGGCGTTTCACTTTATCTGGCCGGCGGCGGTTGCGGACAAGTTGGTACCGCAAAAACGCACCAAAGACTATCCCACGGCAGGGCTGGAAACGGTGGATGTGGTCGGCCCAATCTGCGAGAGTACGGATTATTTTGCCAAAGACCGCCCGTTGCCGCCGGTGCAGCGAGGCGATTTGCTTGCGATATTCACCGCAGGGGCTTATGGCTATTCTATGGCCAGCAACTACAACGCCCGTCCGCTGGCCGCCGAGGTACTGGTCGATGGCGGCCAATTTGCCGTCATCCGCCGTCGGCAAACCTATGAGGACTTGGTGGCGCTTGAAAAGTAAAAAAACCTTGAACAAATGTTATAGCTTGGCAAGCTGTGATGTTGAAAGGATGTTTCGATGCTGAACGCAGAACGTACCTGTCTGGTGTTGATTGATGTGCAGGAAAAACTGGCTCCGCTGATGGTGGATGCCGAGAGTATGGTCAAAAACTGCGGGATTTTGCTGCAAATCGCCCGTGGGTTGAATCTGCCGATTTTGTGGTGTCAGCAGGTTCCACAGGCGATTGGGGCGACGGTTGAGCCGTTGCGACCCTATCTGGAGGGGGTTGAACCGATGGACAAATCCAGTTTCAGTTGCTGCGGTGCGGCGGGATTCGGGGAGCGGTTGGATGCGCTGAAAGTTGAAACCGCCATCCTGTGCGGGATTGAAACACACGTCTGCGTCTTTCAAACAGCGATGGAGTTGATGCAAAAGGGGCTGTATGTCCATGTGATTGCCGATGCGGTTTCGTCGCGCACCGCGGCCAACAAGCAGATTGGCCTGAATCGGATGGCGGCTGCCGGTGCGGTAATCAGTTCGACGGAAATGCTGCTGTTTGAACTGCTGCGCACCGCCAAACACGAGCAGTTTAGGACGCTGAGCAAACTGATCCGATGATTTATAACCTATTGAAAAAAAAAGAGTTGGAAAGAATTCATCGAGCGATAAAACAAAAAAGGAAGATTCGCCGTGGCGTTGGAATCTTCCTTTTTTCGACAATCGTTGCAAGGTCTTATTTCTTCTTTGCAGCTTTCTTTGCGACCTTTTTCGTTGCCTTTTTTGCGACTTTTTTCTTCGCAACTTTCTTGACCGCTTTCTTCACGGCCTTCTTTGCAGCTTTCTTTGCCATAGCGTTGTCACCTCCTTTCAATCCGTTGTCTCAAAGTGACGATTGAAATATCATTTAGTATTATCTACGTTTTATTATACATAATTATCGTCAAAATCCAGTACATTCTTTCATAAAATTTTTCCAAACAAGGGACTTAGCGTATTTTTCAATAGCGAAAAACGACCGATTTGGCCGTTTACGCTGAGCGGAAAAAGGGGGTTGACGGCGTACCAAAGAGGCGGTTAAAAATTTTGTAGAATAGCGTAAAATACCTGTTAGAGTGAAAAATATTAAAGTTTTTGAAATTTCATCATCGCGGCGGTAAGATAGATTCAATCCAGCCGGTTGCGGCGTTATGGGCAATCCGGAGAATGTGTTGCGTTGGCGTCAAAAAAATTTAAAAATTTTTTATTTTTTTCACATTTTTTTTATCGTTGCGAAAAGTTTTTATCTAACAATTCAACAGGTTTTGGTGTTTGAAAGTGAAAAAAAGTCCTACGATCATTCTGTTCGGCGGTTCCTTTGACCCGATTCATAACGGTCATCTGGCCGTTGCGATGTTTGCCGGCGTGCATCTGAACGCCGATCAGATTATTTTCATCCCCGCGCGGCGCAATCCGCACAAAAAACAAGCCCCGATTGCCGATGATGTGTCCCGACTGACCATGATTCATCTGGCGATTATGGGAAAAGGGTGTTTTGGCGTCAGTGATTGCGAACTGACACGGCCGGAACCGAGCTATACAATCGATACGGTCGAGCATTATCGTCGGCAGTATGGGCCGCAGGCGAATTTGTTTTGGCTCATCGGGGCGGATATGGTTGCCGGATTGCCGTACTGGCATCGGGTTAAGGAGCTTTTGACGGTCTGCCGACTGTGTATTATGTATCGCGGTGGGATGGATAAGCCGGATTTGACCCCGCTGGTCGATCATTTCGGTCAAACGGCGGTTGACCGGCTTAAAAACGATATGCTTGAGACCCCGCTGGTCGATATCAGCAGCACCGAGATTCGGGCTCGCATTGCCGCCGGCCAGTCCGTAGCCGATTTTGTGCCGCCGCCGGTATTGCGCTTTATCGAACAAAAGCGGCTTTATCGCGATAGAGCCGCCGACACCTCCCCGTAAAAAAAGACAGAGGCCGAAATTTCCAACCTCTGTCTTCTGACCTTTAACCTCTGACCTCTGACCTCAGCAGAACACGTCGTACAAGAGGTCTTCGTAGTCTTTGACGCTGCCTTTGTCCAGACAGCAGGTGATAATTTGCCTTCCCAGCGGGTCAAGATCGGGATGCAGGAACTTTTGCAGCTCTTTTTCGAAGAACTGCTGGAGCTGTTTGGCGCCGGCTTCATATCCTTCAACGCCAACTTCCGGCTGGACGTCCACTTGTAAAAAGATCAGCGGAATCGGCGCGCCTTCGACCTGCATCGAGTTAAAGCAGTATCCCAGCAGCGGGCATCGCGATGGTGCAAGCTGGTGCGGGTGGAACTTGGCCACGCCGCGGCGCCCCAGATACTCGCGGCTGACCCACTGGGGCATAAAGCTGACCTTCCAAGCGCCGACATGCTGATTCGGGCTCAGGACATATCTTACTTTGGGGGTGGCCTGAATCTGCCGCAGCAGCAGGTTGGCGTGATCGACGATGCGTCCGGCAGCGAACGGCCAATAGGAACCGACGCCCTCGCTGGTCATCCCCTCGGTATTGACGATGCTGGGGTTGTCGTGGCCGCGCGGGGCGACCAGACGCCACAGCCAGCCGAGACTGGCCGGCAGCACGTGCAGATAACCGGCGATGCCGTAGGTGGGGTTTTGGCGGGTACACGGCGGAGTGCGAAGACCGAAACTGCGGATCATCACCTCAACAGTTCCGTTGACCACATCCGGCACGAATCGCCGCGGCAGAATGACGCGCGGATTAGGACAGGGTTGGCCGGGTTTGTCCTCAGTGTGCTCCCAAATCAGACAGGTCGAACGCGGCACACCCTGAAGGTTCAAAAAGATCAGCGGTTCGGGCGCGTGGATGGTGATTGCTTCCAAATGCGGATCCGTGCCGTACCTGCGAATATGGTTGATGCGGACAAACCACGCCTGCTCGGCGTCTTTGGCCAGCAGATAGCCGGAATCGTTTTGGCCGTTGGGCAGGCACATCGCCATATCGTCCGTTACCGGTGCAAGACGGCAGGCCTGATTGAGTACTTGATAGCGTTTTTCGCCGGTTACGACATTTTCGCCGAGCAGCAAACGCCCGTCCTCTTGGCGGTGGACGTATTCAAGCATCTCGCTTTTGCCGCCGCCGCTGGCGCCTTCGTGCATAATCGTGGTGATGTTGTCGTAGGGTGTAACGACCTGCACGGTCGAGCCGTGCAGCGTCGGCCAGTTTTCATTCTCGCCGATGCTCAGCAGTACGCCGTAGATGCCCTTTTTGGCGCTGGGGCCTGGATACAGATTGTACGAGAAGACCTCGTGAACTTTATCCAGTCGATTGTGTACAACCATTTGCCGCCCGTTAAAGTGGGTATGACGAAACGGCGGGGCAAGATAAATGACGCTGCGGATTCGGAAATTGGCCGGTACATGCTGCGGTGAAATCATTCCCTGCAAGTCGGCCAGCCCGCCGACAAAAAAGCCGGCATTTTTCGGGGCAATAAGCATTGCACCTTGTCCGCTGTGCGCCTCGAACGCCCCGATGGTAAATAGTGTAATCGACAGTTCCTGGCTGCACAGCCATTCAAACGTCTGTTTGCGCAGGGCGTCAAAGGATGTGCCGTAGCGGTCTTTGTAGCGGGCTTTGTCGGTCTCTTTGTTGTCGGCAATAACCATGCAATCCGGATCGCGACGACGCATATATGGCTCCGGATAATTGACCGCCAAACCGTTTTTGCAGCGGTTGATCGTCGCTTCCACGACTGTGCCTTTGCCCGGCACGTCGTAAGCGACCTCGTAAGTGTCCGCATCCGTGCCGCCCATCGCCAGGTTCAGAATCTCCTGACGGTCTTTGGGGAACACACAACTCGGACAGCGTTCGAGAATGTGCGCGATTTGTTCCGGCAGTTCAAATTGCCGCCATTCCGTTGCAAAGTTCAGCAGTTTCATTTGTGTCGTCTCGTCTTCCTGTATTGGGTTTTATATGAACATAAAAAAATCGAAACGCCTGTTGTCCGCGGCGGTTCCGATATACGCAGTACGTCTGGCTATTTCGTGATGTTCAGCGCGGCTCCCAAAGCATTCATCAGTGTTACGAATTCCGGGAACGTTACATTCATTGCCTCAGCGGTGTCGATCTCCAGCGGCGTCGGCAGCATAAGACCGGCAACCGCCATTGCCATCACGATGCGGTGGTCGTCGTGGCCTGTAACCGGCGCGGCGGCCAAACGCCTGCCGCCGCGGATAATAAGTCCGTCCGGCAGTTCCTCGACCTCGGCGCCGATTTTTTTTAGTTCCGCGGCCATACAGGCGATACGGTCGGTCTCCTTTTTTCGGGCTTGCGGGACGTTGACCAGCCGTGTTGTACCTTCGGCGAATGCGGCCGTAACTGCCATCGCCGGCAGGGCGTCGGGTGTGCGGTTCATATCGATTTCGATGCCGCGCAGCGCAGATTTACGTACGCGAACCCCGTCGGCCTCTTGCCGCAGTTCGGCGCCCATCGCCTTTAAGTAGTCCGCCACCGCCTTGTCGGGCTGACTGTCAGCAAAATCCAACCCCTGTATCAGCACATCATCGCCGCAGAGCGCTGCCGCGCACAAAAAGAATGTCGCGCTGGAGAAATCCGCCGCGATGATTTCATCAAAGGCAGTATAGTACTGCCCGCCGGCGATAAAAAACCGCCTAAGACAGTCTTTTTCATAGCGAATCTTCTGCCGATTCAGCCAGTCCAGCGTCATCTGCACGTAATCCGGCTCATTGAGCAATGGAACATCAATATGCGTGTCGCCCTCGGCCAGCGGACAAGCCATTAATAAACTGGATAAAAATTGACTGGTAAAGCACTCAATACTTGTCCTGCCGCCTTTGAGCCGACCGGATACCGTAATCGGCGCACATCCATTATTATAGACAGCCGCAACTTTGCCGCCAAGATCATTCAGCGAATGAATAAGCGACCCCATAGGGCGGTTTTTTGTCTGTTTGTCGCCGGTAAAAGTAATCTGTTCGTTTTCGCTGCCAAGTGCGGCTGAACCCAGAGCGATGCTCAGCGTTGTTCCAGAGTTTCCGACATCAATGGTCTTGTTGTGGGCGCAAATTTTCCCTCCCGTGCCATCGACGACCCATATATTAGGATTTGAGATATCTATTTTTGCTCCCAAAGACCGATAACACTCCACCGCACTAAATGTGTCGCTGGAAATCAATGGGCGGCGGATGCGGCTTTGGCCGTCTGCCAATGCCGCAATGGCCACCGCGCGGATGGTATGCGATTTCGAACCGGGAATCGAAACCCGACCTTTCAAGGTCGATTTTTGGGTGAATAGCTTCATACGGTGTGATATTTTAACCATAAAGTAGGAAAACTTTCAAAAATTTTCGTAAATTTTCGTAATTTTTTTTGTTTTGAGGGTTCTGCACGCTATAATTATGCTGTTATGGATTGGACTATCGGACTTTCGGCGGGGTTGCAATGAGTGTTTCTCCACGTCTGATAAAAACGTAAGTGAGCGGGGTGTGATGCCGGTCGGTTTTGATGCGAGGGTTTGGATCGCGCCGATTTTGTCTTGAAACACGCTAAACTCACGGGGGTCATTTTCCGATAACGTAAGGGATTACGACAAAAACTGCGCCGACCGTGTCGGTGCAGGGCGGTAAAACAGTATTTATATAAAACCTTTGCGATTGGGAAAGCAGCAATGAAAAACGTAACTTTTTTTGCGGAGGGTGTCATGCGACACACATTACTTGCAGGGCTGGTTTTATTGTCTTTTATCGGCGGCGGTCTGTTTGCGAATCCGCCGCAGCCAGAGTATCGCGACGGCTATCTGCTGGTGCGATTCAATGAAACGGGAACAACTGCCAGCGCTGATGCTGTTCGCCAAGCGGTTGTGGCGGCTGCCGGCGGAGGCGCCATAGAGCGGATGTATTCGATTGTACCGGGTTTGGGGTTAGTCAAAATTCCCGCTGGCGCGGATGTAAAAGCAGCGCAGTTGAATTTCGCTGCCACAGTGGGTGTGGCTTACGCTGAACCGGATTATCTTTACCGAATTCAAGCTGTTCCGAATGACCCCCGTTTTGGCGAGCTATGGGGGCTTCGCAATACCGGCCAGACCGGCGGCACGTCCGGCGCCGATATCAAGGCCACTGCGGCTTGGGACATCACGACCGGCAGCCGGAATGTAATCGTTGCGGTGCTGGACAGCGGTATTGATTATAACCATCCGGATTTGGCGGCCAATATGTGGACAAATACCGCCGAGCTGAACGGCGCTTCAGGTGTCGATGACGATGGCAACGGATATGTAGATGATATCTACGGATATGACTTTTGGAACAATGATGCCGACCCGATGGATGAAAACAACCATGGTACTCATGTGGCCGGTACAATTGGTGCGGTCGGTAATAACAGCCGAGGCGTTGTGGGCGTAAGCTGGCAAGTTAAAATGATGGCGCTTAAGATCGGCGGTTCTTCGGGTACTGTCTCAAACTCGGCAGCGATTGAGGCGCTTCAATATGCCCGACAAAAAGGCGTCCATCTAACCAACAACTCGTGGGGCGGTGGAAGTTATAGCCAAGCTCTTTACGATGCTATTAACGCTTGTCAAACGGCTGGGATTTTATTTGTGGCTGCTGCCGGCAATAACGCCACCGATAACGATTCTGTACCGTTTTATCCTGCAAGCTATGATTTAGATGTGATTTTGTCGGTTTTGGCCACAGACCATTCGGATAAGAAGGCGTCGTTTTCAAACTGGGGCAAAACCACGGTCGATGTGGCCGCGCCCGGCAATGATATTTTGAGCACGTTGCCCAATGGCGGCTATGGCCAAATGAGCGGCACCTCAATGGCAAGTCCGCATGTGGCCGGCTGTGCGGCTTTGCTCAAATCCATTAAAAGCGGCATTACTTATTCTGAAATTAAGCAAATCTTGATTGAAACTTCTGATGCCGTATCGGCGTTGAGTAATTTATCCGCCAGCCGCGGTCGCGTCAATTTACAACGTGCCGTTCAGGCCATTTCTGTGGATATTTTGGCGCCGACGCCCAATCCAGCGCAGTGGGATATTGAACCTGCAGCCACGGGTACTAACCAAATTGTGATGAGCGCCAAAACGGCGACCGACCCGTCCGGTGTGGAATATCAGTTCGAGTGTTTGGAAAATAGCGCTCTGAGCAGCGGTTGGCAGACGTCCGCTATTTATGTTATCAATAGCGCTTCTGCGGAGACCACCTATACCTTCCGTCTGCGCTATCGCGACAAGTCGCCCCAGCAGAATATCGGCCAGTGGTCAGAGCAGAAAACAACTGCAACTGCTGCTGCGGCAGATACTCTCCCGCCGGCTCCGTCGCCGGCGCGATGGGGAGCGGTTCCTCGCTATAATTCGATCAACAGCCGCATCACTATGGCGGCCGCAACCCACTATGACCAAAGCGGCGTGCAGTACAAATTTGAATGTGTCAGTACTACCGACCCTGCTTATCAGGCCAACCCATCAGCTCTCAGCAGCGCTTGGCTGGATAATACCTCTTACACCATTAACAATATTACGCTGACGTCAACGAGCAAACGCTACACCTTCCGGCTTTTGGTGCGGGATAAATCGTCCGCTTTCAATCAAACCGCAGCTTCTGAAGAGCAAACGGTCATTGTTGCGCCGCCGCCCCAAGTCCGAAATGTGCCTTATCCTTACGCAACCATTCAGGCGGCCATTGATGCGGCCAACGATTACGATACGGTTGTGGTCAAACCCGGCGTCTATCGCGGCGAAGGCAACCGCAACATTAAACTCAACGGCAAAGCGATTACCGTGCGCAGCGAAAATCCGGACAATCCGGCCATTGTGGCGCAGACGATTATTGACCCTGAAGGAACTTTAGCGCTGCGTCCGGATGATTGGGGTCCTCGCCGCGCATTTATTTTTGATAAAAATGAGACGCGACTGACGGTCGTTAGCGGTTTTACGATTAGAAACGCATTTGCCGTAAACAACCCGCAGGTTGCGCCCAAAGCGGATCAGCCGGCAGACGGCGCTTCTGCCGATGGCGGAGCCATTTATGCCGCCAATAATTGTTCGCCTACCTTGCTCAATATGGTGATTCAAGACTGTTATGCCTACGGTCAGGATGGTCGTCGAGGCAATGACGGTAAACCAGCCGAGGGCGAGCAACCTGCTGTGCCGGGCGAGGATGGCGGCAATGGCGGAAGCGGTCGCGGCGGAGCGATGTATTTTGGCAGCAATTGCAAGCCGCTGATTCAGAATGTGAGTATCAATGGGACATATGCCTATGGCGGTGACGGCGGCGATGGCGGAAACGCCGCCAGAGATACTGAACCCGGCGACGGCGGCGACGGCAGCAATGGCTTAGGCGGAGCTTTCTATTTTGGCAGCAACTGCCAACCCGATCTGATCAATGTCAACATCAGTAATGCACGAACCGCGTTCAGTACAGGCGGCAATGGCGGCCAGCCCGTGCAAGGCGCATCGACGAATGAACCTGGCGAAGACGGCCAAGACGGAGAATTTTCGCATGGCGGGGCAATCTATGCCGAATCCGGTTCTATTGTTAAGATGACCAACAGCGCAATTACTCAATCGACAGCCCAAAACGGCATTGCCGGCGCCTTTTTTGCCGGATTAAATACCGAGTTAACCGCTAAAAACTGCCGCTTCGAGTCTAATACGGCCGATGAAAATGCCGGTGGGTTCTACTTGCTGAAATCCAAATCGGCCATCTTTGAAAATTGCCAGTTTGTCGGCAATACGACATCCGGACAGGGCGACGGCGGCGCCATCAACTATGTTGCGGCCTCGGCGGTATCGGGTGTGGTGTTGGATGTCAAAGAATGCGAGTTTACCAATAACCGCGCAGGCGTCAGCGCATCGACGGGGCAGACCGGCGCCGGCGGTGCGGTAAACATCAATGTTGCTGCGCGCGGTGCGGGCAAGGCGGTCTTTTCGGCTTGCCGCTTTAAGGAAAATCAGTCTGAATACGGCGGTGCGGTCAGCTCTGTTAAAATGGATTTGAAGTTTGTGGGAACTACTTTTGGAGACAACTATGCCGAGTATGGTGCAGGCGTCTTCTGGGCTGATGCGGATGCAGAGATTACCGATTGTCGATTTGAGGGCAACACCGCAATTCCTCTGCCCCAGAGCAGTAATGTCGGCGCCTCCGGCGGGGCGTTGTATGCACTCAATAGCGGATTCCGTATCACAAGCAGTTTGTTTATCGATAACCAATCGAGTTTTTCGGGCGGCGCTGTGGTTGCTGCCGGTCCGTCGTATTGGCTGACGCCTGTTGGAACCTATCATCAGGATATTTTGAATAGCTTGTTTGTGAACAATCAGGCCGGTGTGGACGGCGGCGCTCTTGCGGCTGTCAATGGGGCGGCGGTGTGGGTGTCGTCCTGTACGTTAGCGGATAATTTGGCGTTAGACGCTTATGGACGCGGCGGCGCCGTCAGTTGCGGCTATGATTATCTGGGCGTGGATGAACAATCCTATCCGGTGGATTTTTACACGTATGTGCTGGTGGATAACAGTATCCTGTGGAATAATCAGGCGGTCTTTGGCGCTCAGGCGTCTGTAGGGGATCCGCTGAAGTTCTATAATCTGCCCAGTACCATTGAGTTTGACCACTGTGATATTCAAGGCGGTATAGACGAGGTCTATTTAGGTCAGCCGATGGGCAATCCTTGGGCGTTTGACGCCGGCGGCAACCTCAACAGCAACCCCCTATTTGTTAAGACGCTGACCACTACGAAAGAGTTTGCCTATTTCCTAAGCCAGCAAGCGGTTGGCCAGCAGGATAACAGCCCCTGTGTAGATGCCGGATTGGGTACGGCGGCGCAATTGGCGTCGCGTCTGGGTTATGACGGCACGACTCGTACCGATCGCGTTGCCGATGCCGGTACCGTCGATATGGGGTACCACTATAAGGTAGTACCGACCTCAACTTTGCCGCGTTATAAACTGAAGCTGGAGATTTATCGCGGCCCTGCATCCGCGACGCTGCAAGGCATAGGCGGCGGCCAAACCGATCCGTTTACGCTCGTTGCGCCAGGTGAACGTGAAGTTTTGGGTGGTACGGTTGTTCTGTTGCAGGCGGCGCTGAATGATACCGGCTATTATATTCGCGGCTGGAAAGGTACGGATAATGATGCCTCTGTTGAACTGCTCAATCAGGTGACCGTCACGTCGGATGTAACGGTGCAGCTGGTGTGTGATACCGTGATGCCGAGTTTGTGGATTGAGATTGAAGGCAGCGGTTCCTTTATTGCCAAGGCCGGCGGCGTGGAGACCTCCGCCAATCCGAGCCAATGGCCGGAAGGGACGGTGGTTACGCTGATTGCGCTGCCGTCTGATACTGCCGATGCGGTCAAATGGACAAACACCGATGACGACACGCTGCCGCACCAGACTAATTCGGTTACTATGACGGCCAGCAAAGACGTCAAAATCAAGTTCTATCGTCCGAATGTCTATAATGTTACCGGCGATTTTACGCATCTTCAGCATGTTATTGATGCGACGGTGGACGGCGATATCATCATCATCCATCCGGGTCAATACAATCTGGTCAATGCGCGGTATTATATTGACAAGGCGATCACCATTCAAAGCTATAAACCGGACGAACCGACGTACGGCGGCGGCGTGGAAATCATCGGCAAGCACTTGGTGACGGGTTCATCAACGACTGCGTTTTTCGTGTTCAGCGGCACCGGACGCGACGCAATCCTGAACGGGTTGACCTTCCGCAATGTGCGCTGGACAGGGATGAACGGCTGCGACGGCAAGACCGATTGCAATCCGATGGACGACGGCGCCAACGGTGTGTCGCTTAACGGCGGCGTGATTCGGTTTGAGGACAATTCCTCGGCGACGATTAAGAATTGCCGATTCCTTAATAATATGCTGGTTGCCGGAAACGGCGGTAAAGGCGCCCAAGACGGTGACGGCGGCTGGGGCGGCTGGGCGCGCGGCGGCGCGATTTATGTGGGTCAAGGGTCAGCTCCGCGGTTTATCAATTGTGAGTTTATCGACAACAGCGTTCGCGGCGGGAATGGCGGCGATGCCGGCAGCGGCGGTGCCGCCGGTCGCGGCGGTTCATGGGATAACCCGCTCAATCCGTGGCGCAACTGGGATTGGGGGCCGTATCAGGAGCACTGGAAATACAGCGGTTATGGCGGCGCGGTCTATTGTGATTTTGACAGCGCGCCGGAGTTTGCCGACTGTCTGTTCCGCAACAACGTTTCATACGGCGGCCAGACCGGCGTAGGCGATGGGATGGCACCATGGTCTCACTTCAAGATTGACCGTTTCGGCGGGGCGGTCTATGTGGCCAAACGCAGCAAAACATCCTTTTCACGCTGCGTCTTTGAAGAGAATATCGCCGATACGTTAGCGCCGGAAAATGCTGTTGAAGAGACGCCGTATTTTGCCTTTGGCGGCGCCGTGGCGTATGAAGATGACGCTGCGCTGCAGTTTACAGATTGCGTGTTCAATACCAATGCCGCCCATCACGGCGGTGCGCTGTACGGCGAATATGCAAAGACCTCTGTCGTCGGCGGTCTTTTTGAGGGGAATACCGCGTCTTTTGGCGGCGCCATTTACTATGTTGGCGGCGTTTCGGGTGACGACAATCGAGAATACCTCGGAAAAACAGAGATTGATAAAACCGTCTTTAAGGCCAACTCTGCGACAGCTGCAGGCGCCCAAGGCGGTGCGATCTTTGCTTTTGAAGCCGATTCGTTGTGGACAGATGTGGAGTTTCTGGATAACGTCGCAGCCGGTTCCGGCGGCGGTGCGTTTCTGGCCGGCAGCGGCGAAACCGAGATTAAAAACGCGCTGTTTGCACGCAACAACGCCGATGCAGACGGCGGCGGTTTATCCAACAACTGGTACAATACGGTAACGCTGCAGAATTGCACGTTCGCCAACAACCAAGTCAATAATGGCAAGGGCGGCGGTTTGTTCTGCGGCTATAATGGCTTTGCCTCTGTGATTGACAGTATTTTCTGGGGCAACACGGCTCCCAGCGGGCGTCAGATTGCCCTGTCCACCGGCAAGCCGCAAGACCCTGCTGTTTCTGTGGTCGAAGTGTCTTACACCAATATCCAGCCGTCGTCAACGGCGCTGTTTATCGATACCAACTGTACGCTGGTCGGTTATGACCCGCTGACGCAATCGTGGCCGTCCTCGTACGGCAACATTGGGGCTAATCCGTTGTTTGTCGTTGGCGACAAGGGCGATTATTATCTCAGCCAAATCAGCGCCGGTCAGCCGCTGAACAGTCCTTCGGTGGACACCGGCAGTGCGCCGGCGACGGCTGTCGGTCTTGATCGCCACACCACCGCAACCAATTCACGGTTTGACAGCGGTACTGTGGATATGGGCTATCACTATCCATTGGCGGCTCCCGAGGCGGTATGCCGTTTTGCAGACTTGGCGTCTGCGACCAATCCGCTGGATAGCAAAATCAACATGGGCGACCTGCTGATTTTTGCCGGCAAATGGCTTAACAGCGGGTGTGGTTTGGCCAACAACTGGTGTACTGGCGCCGATTATACGTTCTCAGGCAATGTGAACTTCTACGACTTTGCGTTCCTGAGCGAATGCTGGATGATTGAAGACCTTAAGGCGCCGACGCCCAATCCCAGTGTTTGGACGATTGAGCCGCGTGCCTCCGGTACGACGATTGAAATGGCCGTTCAGCCCTCGACCGACAACTGGAGCGGCGAAAAGGTGTATTACTACTTTGAAAATATCACCGACCCGGCCAAATCCAGCGGCTGGCGGCAAAACTTTGATGCCACAGCGCCGGGTTATGTTGCTCCGAACGCTAATCCGAATGAGCCGTGGCGGTGGATTAATACCGGTCTGCAAAACCTCCAGACCTATAACTACCGTGCCTATGTCCGTGATCTGGCGGGCAACCAGACGCAGCCGACCGTAACACGCGCCGCAACGGCCGGGCTGGATTCCAACCCGCCGAGTCCGAACCCGGCGCAGTGGGCAATCGTGCCGTATCAAAGCGGCGCGG
>Ga0308414_1001027_pt1 | contig 18193 bp, 9 predicted proteins | sample HotsprSampleOS50_FD_205667 | JGI IMG/M metagenome (GOLD analysis project Ga0308414, IMG submission 205667) | Hot spring phototrophic mat microbial communities from Octopus Spring, Yellowstone National Park, Wyoming, United States - 20090730_OS50 ...
GCCAGTAAGCGGTTCGGAGCCACCACCCACAAACGCCGCACGAGCACGTGGGGAGCCGACGGAATCAACTCCGTCCATCCGCTGCGGAAGGCTGCGCCCGCATCGGCCGTGATTTCGACCATGGCATCCGTGCCGGCGATGAGCGGCGCGGAAGAAGCCAGCCGGAGGCTGTAGTCGGGCATCTCCGGATACTCGAACACGGGGGGCGCCAGAGCATCCAAAAACATTGAGGTCTGCCCGCTGCCATCCAGCGCCACCACCACGGCACGGTGGCCGGCGGGCGCAGGCGGAACGAGCACGGCGAGCGCTCCGGTCTCCCAGTCGAAGCCGGAGGACGGCGCCGGCACGCCGTCGAACAAGATCTTCGTCGAGGACACCAGATTGGAGCCGCGCACTACCGCCGTCAGCCGTCCTTCCTCATCCCGAGATGCCTCCACGGAGGCGATTGACGGGGGCTGGGTGTCGGTGACATGAACGCCCGAGGGGAGGACGTACAAGTCATCCTGAAAGCGGAACACAAGGTGGCGGGCGCCCGGACCGCTGAGCAGGTGGTGAGACAAGTAAAGTTGCAAATAGGAAAAACCGTCCGGCCCGAACGGCTGATAGACCTTGGTCCTTTGTGGCAGGATGACGCTGGCGCCGCCCACCGTCTCCACGCTCAAGCCGGGCGTCATTTCGCCTCCGGCGGTCAACTGCGGGCCCCAGGCTAAGAAGTAATCCCGCTTGCCGCTCCGATTTACATAGGCCGGTTGCAAGCAATAAGCGCCCGGGCAGCCGTAGGTGGCGACGCCGTAGTTCTTGTACTCGGGTCTCAAGTTGACCTCAACGTCGATGCCCTCCGCGACCTTGCCCGCAGTGACGTGCACATAGATAGCCGCGTCCGTGGAACGCGCATTGGGGTAGAACACCCCCTCGAAGGGCGGCCCGGCAGGGACCGGCTTGCCACCCGGGTCAGCAGGAAGCACAACGTCTCCCGGACCCAGAACTTGATTTACAGCCGGAGGTAGAGGATGAACATAGAGGTAGTACAGCCCGGGCGGCAAGCCGGCAATCTCGTAAGAGCCATCGGGGGCGGTCAAGGTGCTAACCGCCTCGCCGGATGGGGGAAGCGCCATTACCGAAGCCAAATGCACGCCGGCGCCTCCGGCGGTGATCCGGCCGCGGATCTTGGCGGTCCGTGTCTCGTAAGCGGGGGCGGGGTAGAGCAGGGAAAGGCCCGCGATGTCGTCCGCTCCCAGCGGTCTGGCGCGCGTGGTGGTTCGCGTCGCGGCAGTGGTCATCGCCGAAGAGGTGGAGGTGTGCTGGAGACCAAGCGCGTGGCCAAACTCATGCACCACGGTCAGGAAGAACTCGTCGCTGTGGATGCTCCACTGCCCAAGATTAGCGGGCAGCTCGATCAGCGAAGTCTGAATGGGAAAGAAACGATCGTCACCGCGCTGGACCACGGTGTCCAGCGTGACGGGGCCGCCGCGCGCGAGTACGCCTTCCAGCTCCGCGAACTGGATGTAGATCCCCACAGGCCAAGCGCCCGCAGGTGCGTCCATGATGCCTCCGAAGCGGAGCCGGAGGCGGCTGGTCCTTACCGTGTTCCAGACTTCCGCCGCCTGCCGGATCTGCGCCACGAGCGACTCTGTCTTCTGACCCGGGGCCAGCGTGGGAAGCGGACGGACAATGTAGTAGGGAACAATGGCGTCCGGCAGAGCTTCCAGGTCGAACTTGGCGGGAGCAGATTGATAAGGCGGCGAATCACTTAGGTAGCGGAGAAACGGATAGTGCGCCCAGGCGTTCGCCGCCAGGCAGAGCGCCAGCCCTGCCAGCAGCCAACCGCCGAGCATCCGCCGTTTCACTGGGTTCCCCTCCTCGGTGAAGCAACGGCCCGCGAACGGCTGCGCAGCTCAGCCAAACGCAAGCGCAGCGGGCGATCGGTAACCAGCCGCCCGGTGGAACGCTCCACGGCAGCGTCCGCAGGCACCGCCTGCACGGCCTGCTCCTGACCGGCTTCGTCCCGTTCCAGGACAAAGAGGCCTTGCGACAAGCCCAAAATCTGAGTCTCCCCACTGGGGCCGGTCCACAAAAAGAGTACGTACTCGCTGCCCTCGCTGAGGGACGGCGCGCCGGGAACGCTCTGCCGCCGCCCCGAGGCCACGCCGCCGGGGAGGATGACCTCCCACTGTTGCGCCTCGGGACCTTTCCATTGCTCCAGGACCTGCACCACACATCGGGTGCTCACTCCGGGGCCTCGGAGAAATCCTTCACAGTTAACGACTTTCCCGCGCAGGATGGCGGTCGCCCGGGAGATTAGCTCTTCCAAGGAGAGGTAGTCCAAAGTGGCCGCTGGAGCGCAGAGAGCGGCCCATAGCAACAAGATGGGCAATCGGAGCTGCTTCATAGGACTACCAACCCAGCTCCAAGCATGATGTATGCCAATCTATCGCATTGATAACAAAGGGAATAACGGAAGCGCCGCGCATCCGGCGGGGTCGGATCGACACGGGGTTGTGGCTCTAGGACACGCGCAAGTCCGGCGGACCCGGCACAGGGCACGCCGAGCCTGTCCGGGCGGATTCCACAGCGGCGGCGGCCACAGCCAGGGCCTGGCGGGCATCCACCCCTACAGAATTGGCGACTGGTGGACCTGAGGGCGGTGGGTAAAGGCGGCCAAGGCCGGCTCGAAAGCGGGCCGCTGGCTAGAAAGCCTGCCCCACGTCGGACACGCGACACGGAGGGCACGGAAAAAGCAAACCACAGCGCGGCAGAGCCGCAACCAAACAGGTGTGGCGGCATAAAAAATCCTCGCGCGCGGAAAAGAATCTACGGGCTAGTAGTACAGTGATAGGAAGAGAGGGGCGGACAGGCTGGGCCGCCCCTACACGGCGCGGCATTGGGATGAGCAGAGGGCAGTCGGTAAAGGGCACCCAGGCCGGCTGGAAAGCCGACCGCAGGCTAGAAAGCCTGCCCCACATCAGATGCCTGCCCTACAAACACGGGCCTGTGGCAAAGCAGGAGAGGAAAGCCGACCACCGGCATGACTGCCGGTGTGGCACGCAAGACTGCGTGCTCCACGGAGAGGCCGACACGGCAAGCCTGGCGGCTTGCTCCACTGGGGGAGCGGTCGGTGCAGCAAGCTACACGCTGGGCGGACACGCTGGTCCGCCCCTACAGAATCGGCGATTGGGCGGAGAAGAGGGCAGTGGGTAAAGGCCGGCTAGAAAGCCTGCCCCACAAGAACAGCCTGCACCACAGGATGCGGCCGGCGGACAAAAACGTCTGCCCCACAATCGCAGTCTGCCCACAACAAGGAGAGCCTGTCCCGAAAAATAGACACTTTACTGCTTTGCCCCAGCGGATGCTCTCACCACCATGACCGGCGCGCGGATCTCGTGGCGGACGCCATCGATGGTTGTGCCGAACACAATGTCCTGGATCCCTTTGTGTCCGTGCGCACCCATCACGACGAGATCCGGCATCAGCTCCCGAGCGTAGCGCACGATCTCCTTGCGCGGGCGGTTGGAATAGCGAACCACGGTCTCCACCTCCACCGACTGCGCCCGCAGCGAGGCGGCGATCTCTTCCAGGTACTTGCCGCCCTCTTCGACCTCCGCCGTAGATGCCAGGTGTCCATAGACCTGACTTGTGACGTCTTCTTCGACGTGCAGCAAGTAGAGCTTGGCTCCGTGCAGGCGGGCGATCGCCGCAGCGTGAGAGACGGCGGGCAGGTCCGTTCCGGTGTGATCGAGCGGCACCAGGATCTTCTTGTAGGCGGGCTGCGCGATCTCCGGCTGGACCGGCAGCTCCGCTTTGGGCGCAGGGGCCGCCACCCGGAGCAACCAGGGACGCAGCAGCGGCTCGAAGGCGATGTAGAGGAGCAGCGCCAGCAGCCCTAGAGCCACAGGAATGACCAGCCCCGCCACCAGCCAGCGATACTGCGCTACGGCCAGCCATTCGCGGATCGTCCCCGCCACCAGGCCGACGTTGAGCGTGCAAATGAGGGCCGCTGCTGCCCAGGCCAGCGCCTTCACCCAGGGCGGGTTCGCAAAAGCGCCCATCTTGGCGCGGTCGCTGGTGAAGTGGATCAGCGGGATGACCGCGAAGGGCAGTTGCATGCTCAGGATAACTTGGCTGAAAATCAGCAGCCGGTAGGTGCCTTCGTCGCCGGCCATGTGGATCGTGATCACGGCCGGGATGATGGCCGCCAGGCGGGTGATGAGGCGGCGCAGCCAGGGGCGCATGCGGAACTGCAAGAACCCCTCCATGACGATCTGGCCAGCCATGGTGCCGGTGATGGTCGAGGATTGGCCCGCGCAGAGCAAAGCCGTGGCGAACAGAACGCTGGCCAGTGTGGTTCCCAGCAGGGGCGCCAGCAACAGGTGGGCTTGCTGGATCTCGGTCACCACGATTCCTTGCTTGTAAAAGGTCGACGCCGCCAGAATCAGGATGGCGGCGTTCACGAACAGCGCCCCGTTCAAGGCGATCACCGAGTCGACCAGGTTGAAGCGGCAGGCGGCCCGCTTGGCCTCCACGCTGGGTTCGATGCGCCGGGTCTGAACCAGCGCCGAGTGCAGATAGAGGTTGTGCGGCATCACGGTCGCGCCCAGGATGCCGATGGCTACATACAGGCTTGCCGAATCGAGCGTTGGGATCAGCCCGCGGGCGATCTCACCGGCATCCGGCCGGGCAAGGAAAATCTCCATGGCGAAGCAGCCGGCGATCACGGTGATCAGCGAAAGAACAAAACCTTCCAGCGCCCGGATCCCGAAGCGCGTCATCCACAGGATCAGCATGGTGTCCGCTCCTGTGATGAGCACGCCGGCGATGAGCGGAATCTTGAAAAGGAGATTCAAGCCGATGGCGGCGCCCAGAATCTCGGCCAAATCGCAAGCCGCGATCGCGATCTCGCAGAGGAACCACAGGATATGATTCACGCGCCGGGGATAGGTCTGGCGGCACGCCTGAGCCAGGTCGAGGCCGCGGACAATGCCCAACCGCGCGCTGAGCGTCTGGAGCAGGATGGCCATCAGGTTGGACACCACCAAGACCCACAGCAACTTGTAACCGAAGCGCGCGCCGCCCTCGAGGTCTGTCGCCCAGTTGCCCGGATCCATGTAGCCGACGCTGACAAGGTAGGCAGGGCCGGCGAATGCGAACATGCGCCGCCAAAGAGATGGCTGGGAAGTCGTGACCGAGGCATGCACCTCCGGCAAGGACCGCGGACCACGGCTGCTCATGCGTCCCTCCCCGGCCATCGCCAACTCAGCACGCAGGCGCCGAGCAGGCCGCTGAGCGTCATCGCCAAGCCCCAATATACGGAGGCCGGACGATAGCGCATCTCAATGGTATGCTCCCCTTTGTCCACCACCACCCCGCGGACCGCCGTATAAGCCTCATAAATGCGCGCCGGTTTGCCGTCCACCGTGGCCGTCCAACCCGGGAAGTAGCTATCCCCTAGAATCACCATGCCGCGGCAACCCATCTGAGCCCGGATGGTCACCCTCCCGCTGCTTCTTCCCGTGAGCTCCACCCGGTCGCTTTCGGCGCAACTTTCCAGCGCCGGAGGCGGTTCCAATAAGAAAGTGGCGCGGCGGAGATCGAAGGCGTTGTCGTTGAAGGCTGCATCGATCTGATGAACGCTCGCAAGCTGGCTCGCCTCGTGCACCGTCCACACTCGAGGGTAGGCCTCCGGATTCAGGTACACGCCGAGACCGCTCGCTCCTCGGAATGCCTCCGCTGGGAAGCCTTCGGGCGGTTGGGCGGCTACGGCGCAGTTGACGCCGAAGAGCGCCCGCCCGCGCGGACTCGCCCAAGGGACACGCAGCAGGTTCACCGGCAGGCTTGCCGTGTAGCCGCCGAACTGATCCAACCCGTGCCAGTCGCCGAAGTTGTAGGGGATCTCCTGGTCCGGAAGCTGGCAGCGGACCGGGAAGGGAAGGCTTTTAATAAAAGACGCAATTTCTGTGTGTTCCCGGAGTTTTTTCAAGTGCTGGTTGGCCTTCGGCTCATCCCGGTTGGCCCAGAAATAACCGGTCACGTTGCCCAGCTCGATCAGCATCAGCAGTCCCGCTGCAACCAGCGCAGCGCGTGGGGACACTGTCCCGGTGTGCCAAGCGCGCAATAGAGCAGCCCCGAGCAGAGCCACAAGAGCGGTCAGGAGGAAGCGGTCGTCGGCGGGCATCTTGTGCGCCACGGTCAGGATCAGCCCTACGCCCAGTAAAAAAATGCCGAACAGAGCGAGGGCGAAGGAAGCCCGGCGTGCCCATTGAGATTCATTAGATTTATAAAAAGTGTCTATTCCATAAGAAGCCAAAATGGAGAAGCTAAAGTAGTACATGAAGGCTGCGAAGGCCGGAGTCCGGGCCTTCTCCAGCATCGGGACCACGGCGTACAGAGTGCCGTGAAGGACGTTGTTTTTGCCGAGGGCAAAAAGCAACCCAGCAATGCCCACCGCCGCCAGATACCGGACCGTTCGCTCCTGCCAGAACCGGACCAAACCCAACAGAGCCAGCGCCAGGGCCAAGACGCCGGCGTAAGGATCGAAGTGCCTCCCGAAGCCGGGCACGAACAAACCGACAAGCGAACTCGCCTGAAGCGAATACTCCCCGTGAACGGAGTAGGGAACCGGCTCGTTCCAGGCCTTAGGTTCTTGCGCGCCCACCCAGCGCTTGGCGAGCTTGCCGTACTCATAGGCGGGCAGTGTTTGGAGACCGCTGACCAAAGCCGCGATGAGCACGAAGACCGCCGCCAGCCGGAGCGTCTTCCAGTTTGGCCGCCCCTCGCGGAAACCCGCATACAGCCAGAGGCCGCCCGCCGCGAGGCCCGTGAACAGCGGGATCTGATGGTGGCCGCTCAGCCAGGAAAGTCCGTAGAAGACTCCAGACCATGTCGCGCTCGCCAGCGGCTTTTCTCCGCGCAAAGCGCGCAACAAGAATAGAAAGACCAGCGGCGTCCACACGGCGCCGTTGATCATCTGCGGAAGCTCATTCTGGGCCAGCCAGCCGCTGAGGGAAAACAGAGCGCCGCCGAGCACCGAGGCGCCGCGCGAGCGGCCGATGTCGCGGCAGAGAAGGTAGGCGAAGCAAGCCGCTATAAAATGCACCACGACGAGGTACCAATGCAGGTAGCTTTGGCGGAGGTAACCGTCGCGGAGCGGCAGGGCGAACAGAATCCAGTTCAAAGGATAGGCGGCGCCGGGCTGCGCTTGTCCGAGGAGCGGTTGTCCTCCCCACAAGTGCGGGTCCCAGAGCGGCACGTGTCCGCGATGCCATTCGGAAGCTTGGAATTGAAACCATGGAAGCACCTGGTAGGCCAAATCCGGGGTGTCCAGATAGGTGTACTGGCGCGTCAGGACGATTTTCCAGTAGAAGCCGGCGCAGAGGAGGAACAGCAACGCCGCATCCGCCAGCAAGATGCGCGCGCGGCGGCCATTTGCTGAGTTCCGCGGTTCTTCCACAGATGTCCATCATACGAGAGTCGGCGGCGTTGGAGGCAAGGCCTTTGTGGCTCGCCGGGCGCCGCAGCGGCTGCATTCGGCCGAGGTGGTGGTTTTCGGCCAGAAAGAGCGTCCCGCTGATCACCAAGTAATCCTATCTTTTCAACGAATTGCGGTTTGGCCTTTGGCTTGCCCTCTGGAGGCTGGAGTCATGGAGGCAGCCATGAAAAGGACAACTTGGAAGCTGCTGGCGGCGGTCCTGGTGATGGCGGGACTGGCCTGGGCTCAAGGTGACGACGATTTGGGCAGGGGAGTGGCGCGTTTGAGCCTGCTCAACGGCGATGTTTCGGTGCGCCGGGGCGATTCCGGCGACTGGGTGGCGGCGGCGGTGAACGCGCCGCTGGTGGTGGAAGACTCGGTGATCACTGGCGTCAACTCGCGCGCTGAGATCCAGTTCGACTGGGCCAACATGATCCGTCTGTCCTCGAGAACGGAAGTGCGCCTGGCTGAGTTGGACAACCGGCGGTACACGGTGCAAGTGGCGCGGGGGCTGGTGACATTCCGCGTCCTGCGGGATTTCGACGTGGACGTGGAGATCAGCACGCCCAGCGTTTCCGTGCGGCCCGTTAAGCGGGGCGCCTACCGGATCGCCGTGCTGGACAACGGCGAAAGCGAAATCACGGTGCGCAGCGGGGAAGCGGAGATCTATACGCCTCGCGGTTCGGAGCGCCTGCGGTCCGGCCGCACCATGCTGGCGCGGGGGTCCGCCTCCGATCCCGAGTACCGCATTGTATCCGCAGCCAGCCGGGATCATTGGGACCGTTGGAATGAAGACCGCGACCGGTTCTTCACTCAGGCTGCCAGCTACCGTTATGTACACGCCAGCGTTTACGGCGCCTACGATTTGGATCACTACGGGAGTTGGGTTTACGTTCCCCCGTATGGCTGGGTGTGGTCGCCCCGGGTTGCGGCCGGATGGGCGCCTTACTACTACGGGCGATGGACTTGGGTGGATTGGTATGGATGGACCTGGGTCAGCTACGAGCCTTGGGGCTGGGCGCCTTATCATTACGGACGCTGGTTTTACCACGGTCCTTATGGGTGGTGTTGGTGGCCTGGCGGTTGGGTGCGCCATCCCTGGCGGCCGGCGCTGGTGGCCTTCGTGGGCTGGAGCAGCTGGGGGAGCGGCGTCAGCATCGGCTTCGGCTTTGGGCGGATCGGCTGGGTGCCGCTGGCGCCTTATGAACCCTACTATCCCTGGTACGGCCGCCATCTGTATGCGGGCTATCGCAACACCACGATCATCGACAACAGCGTTCACATCGTGAACAACACCAACATTGTCAACATCTATAAGAACGCCCGAGTGGTGAACGGCGTCACGGCGGTGGACGCCTCCGAGTTTGGCCGCGGAGGCGCTCGCCTGGTGCGGATCTCGCAAGACGAGATGCGGCGGGTGGATCTGGTGCGGGGACCAGTTCCAGTAGCGCCTCGACGCGAGAGCCTCCGGCTGGCCGAGCGGGACGCCGGGGTCACGCCTCCGATGCAGAGCGCGGGCGTGGAGCGTTTTGTGACCCGCCGGCAGCCGGCCCGCGTCGAGCGGGTCAGCTTCGAGGAGCAGCAGCGAGCCATGGAGCAGGTTGTGCGCCGGGTTGCCCGTGAGCCGGAGTCCGTGCGGCGCGGCGAAGGCGCCAGGCCGCAGCCCACCGCCGAGATTCCGCGTGGAGGGCAGGGAACGGTGAGCCGCCCCGGCGGAGCGGCAGACAACGAAGCCGGTGGATGGCGTCGCATTGGAGAGCCACGGAACACCGCGTCGCCAGGCAGGGATGCTGGGGAAGCCGGCCGGGACTCGGGCGTCCCCGCAGTCCGTCGAATCCCGGCGGAAACCGGACCGGCCGGCGGCCAGGAAAGCGGCTGGCGGCGAATTGGGGCAGGGAATCGGACGGGGGCGGGAGATGCGGCGCCCCGCCCATCCGAGGCCCCGAGCCCCACAACGCCAACCATTCGGAGAATCCCGGCGGAGACCGGACCGGCCAGCAGTGAGGACGGCGGGTGGCGGCGTTTCGGGGCAGGGAGCCGGAGCGCGCCGGCCGACGCAGCGCCGCGGCCCCCCGAGGCTCCCAGCCCGAGCGCTCCGACCATTCGGCGGATCCCGGCGGAATCCGGGCCCGCAAGCGGTGAGGATGGCGGCTGGCGGCGTTTTGGGACCGGCAGCGCTCCCTCGGAGGGTATGAGGGACCGCGAGCCTTCCGGACGGGCGCCTCAGGTCTACCGCATTCCTGCGGAAAATAGCGCTCCTCGGACGGATGGGGGTTCCTGGCGCCGGTTCGAAGGCTCTGGGTCAGCACCTCCCGAGTCACGTCCGACAGTTCGCGCTCCGGCCCGTTCGGCCGAGAGGCCCAGCGTCCCTTATAGCGCCCCACCCGCTCCGGAGAGGAGCCCGGGTCCGCGATATGAAGGCGGCGCTCCCATCCGCATCAGTCCGCCGATCGTCCGGCAGCGCGAGTCCGCTCCCGCTCCGGCCCCGGCGCCCAGGGTGAGTGAACCCAGGTCCCCTGGCGGCGGGTTCGGCTCACCGCGGGTCGATTCCGGCGGAGGCGGCCGCGTCACGCGCAGCAGCGAGGCACCGGCTCGTACCCGATCCCGTTGATTTTAGCGCCCGAGGGCGTTCTTCCCTCCTCAGCCCGCCCCTGTTGAGCTCGGCCGGGGCGGGCTTTTTTCAGCGAGTTGCCCATGGGCACAGCGCACCACGGAGGATGGGAGAGTCTGAGCCCCCGGCCGTCGGCATGGCAAGCCTGGCGGCTTGCTCCACTTGGCGGCGGCATGTTGAGGTGGAGCGCGCAGTCTTGCGGGCCACGCCGCCAGTCTTGGCGGCGGATGGCGGTTGGAAGCCCCGGGCAGGTGGGGTGTATAGCTCTGTCGGCGCGGCCGCCGGCATGGCAAGCCTGGCGGCTTGCTCCACTTGGTGGTGGCGGATGGTGTTTGGGGAGCCCGGACAGGTGGGCTGTGTGTTGCTCTGCCGGCGCGACCGCCGGCATGGCAAGCCTGGCGGCTTGCTCCACGGGAACTGCCGGCGTGGCAGGCGTGGCGGCTTCCTCCACTTGGCGGCGGGATGTTGAAGTGGAGCGCGGGCCCCGAGGCCCACGCCCATGGGAGAGGCTGGGGCGGTATGGCTGTTTCCTCATAGATTTTATCGAGTTTTGGAGTGATTTATCTTTAACGACCCTCTTCCCAAAGTTGCATTTTTGTTGTATGCTTCTAAACGCCGGTTCGCTTTACGAAGCGCGGCAGGTGTGGACGGGTTTTTAGAGCATGGAGACCGGAAAAAGGCCGGTATGCTCAACCATCAGGGGAAAATAGAGAAGGGGTCTCGAAATCGATGGTTGCGGCAGGCAACACGGAAAGTGTGCGCCGGAAATCCGGCCTGGGTTTTCTTTTTCTCCCCCGTTCCGCCTAATTTTCGAGGAGGCGATTCCATGCGTAAATTCGTTTGGACAGTCTTGCTCGCTGCGGTTCTTGTTTTGCCCGCCAGCAGCCAGACTCTTGGTGAAATCACCGGGGTGGTGACGGACAGCACGGGACTGGTTGTTCCCAACGCGTCCATCACCATCACGAACACTGCAACCAACGCTGTGCGCAAAGCCGTCACGAACGAGGCCGGCCTCTACGCGGTGCCCGGCCTGGTGCCGGGGCCCTACACCGTCCGCGTGGAGATGCAGGGTTTCCGGACCATGACACGCTCTTTGGAGCTGCAAGTCCAGCAGACTGCCCGGGTGGACTTCACGCTTCAGGTAGGCCAGGTCACGGAGGCGATTGAGGTCAGCGGTTCGGCGGCTCTGCTCACTACGGAGAACGCCACGGTCGGGACGGTCATTGAAAACCGCCGTATCGTGGATCTGCCGTTGAATGGCAGGAACTTCCTGCAACTCGTTTCTCTCAGCCCGAATGTGACCTATGGGTTCGCCACGCCTGGGCAGGTCGCGGGCCGTCAAGGTGGCGACCGTGGCGGGATGAATATTTCGGTTATGGGAAGCCGCGGGACCTGGAATCATTACACGCTGGACGGCATCGAGAACACCGATGTCAATTTCAACCTTTACATCATGCTCCCCTCGGTGGAAGCGCTTCAGGAGTTCAAGGTTCAGACCGGGATCTACCCGGCCGAGTTTGGGCGGGCCGCCAGTCAAATCAACGTCTCGACCAAATCGGGGACCAACGAGTTTCACGGCTCGATGTTTGAGTTTCTGCGGAACTCCAAGCTGGACGCCCGGCAGTACGACTTCATCGGAACCAAGCCGACCAAGACTCCTTTCCGTTGGAACCAGTACGGTTTCACTCTGGCCGGACCGGTTTGGGTCCCCAAGGTGTACAACGGGCGGGACCGGTTGTTCTTCATGTCCAATTTCGAGGGATTCCGGGAGCGTCGCACCACGACGGGCACCTGGACCACCCCCACCACCGCCATGCGCAATGGGGATTTCTCGTACCGGACGACCCCGATCTACGACCAGTTCTCGCGGCGGTTCGAGGGCGGGGTGCTGAAGGCGGATCCCTGGCCCGGCAACCAGATCCCCAAGGGGAAATTCGACCCGGTCTCCGTGAAGCTGCTGGAGTTTTGGCCGGAGCCGAATGTGCCCACCACGGTGCTGGCCAACAACTATCAGAAGAGCCTGCGCCGGACCGTGGACAAGGACCAGTTCACGCTGCGCCTCGACTTTAACGAGAGCACCAGCTCGCAATGGTTCGGCCGCTTCAGTTGGACGGACGAAAGCCAGTTCAACGAAGCGCTGAAGTTGAACGGCAGCACGCTGTATACACGCGGCCGCCAGTACATGCTTTCCAACACCCGCACCTTGTCCAGCACGAGCGTGAACGAATTCCGATTTGGCGTGAATGACTTCTTCAACGCCATCGCGCGCGAGCTAGCCAACAAGCGCGATGTCGTCAAGGAGCTCAACATTCCCGGCTTGACCGTTCCCGACCCGCTGAGCTGGGGCATTCCGCGCATCACCTCGCTGGTTGGGGTCAGCGGTTTCGGCGACGACTCCAGCGGACCGTTCGCCATCAACAACGCGATCTTCCAGGCCGCCGACACCTTCAGCCTGATCCGCGGCAAGCACTCGCTGCGGATGGGCGGCGAGATCCGGCGCGACCGTTACAACCAGAAGGGCAATGAGTTCGCCCGCGGTTCGTTCGAGTTTAACGGGCAGTACTCGAGCAACCCCACCACCAAGGCCGGCGGCGATTCCACGGCCGATTTGCTGGTCGGCGCGTTAAGCCGGGCCGAATCCACGATTGCGTTGGCGTTCGCGCAGTTTCGCGCCACCAGCGTCGCGGCCTTCATCGACGACACCTGGAAAGTCACCCCCAAGCTGACCATCAATATGGGCCTCCGCTACGAACTGGTGCAGCCTTGGAAGGACCGTTCCCAGAACATGGTGAGCGTGCATGTGCCGTACATCATCAAGGCGTCCAACGTGCAAGATATGAGCAAGCACCCGGTGCTGGTCCGGACGGGCAAAGGCGAGTTCTACGAGGGGAAGGACTTCCGCTATCCCAATGTCCCGGTGGCGCGCGACGGCCGGCTCGGCGACCGCTTGATGCAGACCGACGCCAACAACTTCGCGCCGCGCCTGGGCATCGCCTACAGTCCCACCTCCCGATGGACCTTCCGCACGGGTTTCGGCGTTTTCTATTCGATCGAGTCCGGCAATTCGCGGTTCGATCTGAACCGCGGCCTTAGCGGCCGTGTGTCCCGAAATGGCAACCCGGACATCTGGGATATCCGCTTCGACAACTTCCTGACGGCAGCGGCCAGGCCCTGGATTTTGCCGCCGTCGCCGTTCCTGTGGTCGGTGAAGTACAACGTGCGTGATTCCTACACGATGATGTTCCTGTTCAACATTCAGCGCGAGTTGGACAAGGACACGGTGTTCGAGATTGGCTACAGCGGGTCGCTCCACCGCAACCTGCAAGGGTTGGTGGACCCCAACGCGCCGCTGCCTGGCCCCGGAACCACGCAGAGCCGCGTGCCGTTCCCCGAGTTCGGAGTGATCCAGACCGTCCACTCGGAAGGGCGGGGCAATTACAACGGACTCGGCATGAAGATCACGCGCCGGATGTCGGGCGGCCTTACCTACCTAACCAGCTACACCTGGTCGAAGGCCCTCGATGACGTCAGCGCCATCCGGGGCACGGCCGCCGACATCTTCCCGCAGGACAACTACTGCCTGATCTGCGAGCGCGGCTTCTCGGCTTACAACACGCCGCACCGCTGGGTTACTTCTCTGCTCTGGGAGCTGCCGTTGGGCAAGGGCCGCAAGTGGATGAATATGGGCGGCGTTGTCGATGGCATCCTGGGCGGCTGGCAAATCGGCTCGATCCTCACGCTGCAATCCGGACGGCCGCTGTTGATGACCGCTCCCGGCTTCAACTCCTCGAGAACCAACAAGTACGGAGAAGTGCGCCTCAGCTCTCTGGGCAAGTACCCCTATCTGCCCAAGGGCCAGCGCAACGCCAACGGCTGGTTTGACAAGACCTCCATGGCGCCCGCGCCTCTCTATGAGTTCGGCAACATCAGCCGCAACCGCTTGATGGGGCCGACGACGTTTTCGTGGGACTTTTCCACCCACAAGAACTTCCGGATCATCGAGGGCCACGAGCTACAGTTCCGTTTCGAGGCCTTCAACTTCCCGAACCATCCCGCGCTCGGCAACCCCAACTCCGACTGGGGAAGCACCAGCGCCACCACCCCCGGCCCGAACTTTGGCTTGATCCGGGGGACGGCGACCCGCATGCGCGAGCTGCAATTCGCGCTGAAGTACTCGTTCTGACCCTGTAGTTCGTAGACAACGGGCCGGCGTTCCGCCCTTGGGCGGGCGGTGCCGGCCCAGGTCTTTCTTGGGGCAGGGAAGGCCAGGCCCGCCGTTCAATCCTCGCCGGCGGTGCGTTTCAAAATCGCTTTTCTGAGGTTCTCGCTCTCAAACGCCACCGCCAAGCGGGCTTGCTCCAGGTCATTGTTGCGCATGCGGATGTTCGCACTGCCGCTTCCCGCAACCCGGAGGAAGGTTCCGCATCCCGGCTCCGCTTTCGATTCGCGGATGAGGGCATCCGACACGTCCTCAAGCAGCAGCGCCGGAAACGGGCTGACCAGCAGCCCCTGGCGGCCCCGGAACCCATCTACGACGAGGTCTCTTACATTCCGAAAAACAGCCGCGCTGGCCCACTTGGGTTCCGCGCCCTCAGTCTCCCACTGCACCCGCACGTGCCGCATCTCAAGACCGCGAACGCGCTCCACGCGGATCGCATCCGTGGCGCGCTTGTCCACGGCGTCCTCCGGCCGCATGAAGATCTGGAGATTGGAAATGCGGATGTTCTCGAGCGGCCTGTCCGGATGACCTATGATCGTGCTGGTTCCGCGGGCATGCGCGATCACGTTGTCGACGACGATGTCCCGGATCGCGCCCAACCTGGAATCCGGGCGGCGCTTCTTCAGAATGAACTTGAACACCTCGGCGCTGCCCCACCAGTTCCAATGGCGGCGGTTCAATTCCACGGTGAGATTGGAAAAGATTACGTCGCTCACGACGGCGCCGTCCTGGACGTTGATCCCGAATCCTTTGTTGGAATTGCGGATGACCGAGTTGCTGAAGATCACATGGCGGATGTCGGCTTCGGTTTCGGTGCCGATCATCAGCGGCGTCGAAGAGGAGGAGAGCACGCAATTGGTCACCACGACGTTCTCGACGGGCTCCACGCGCCCGTTGCGGGCGATCGTCTTTAACACGATGGCATCGTCGGCGGTGACGATCACGCTGTCGGAGATCAGGACGTTGCGGGAGGAGACCACGTCGATTCCGTCGGCATTGACGCCCTTTTCCAGATCGGAGTAGATGTAGACGCCCCGGATGAATACCCGGTCGCAATTGTTGAGACGGACGTTCCAGAGCGGGGAATTCACGACGGTGATGCCCTCCAGCCGGACGTCCACCGAGTCGTTCAGGATGAACATGTAGGTTTGCATCCCGGTGCGGTAGTAGCGCTTCATTTCCACGCCGGCTTTGCGTGCGATCTCCATCTCCTCGACGATCTCCGGATCCGTCGCCCGCACATCCGTCCATACGTACTGCGCCAGTCCGTCCAGCTTGCCGCGCCCGGTGACGGCGATGTTCTTGGCGCCTTCCGAATAGATCATGGCCCGCCGGTTGCCGAAGTCGGCTTTGTCCTGACTCAAATAGAGCGTCGCGCCGGCCTCCAGGTAGAGGTTCACGTTGTCTTTGAGCTGTATCGCTCCGGTCGTGTAGTCTCCCGGCGGAACGTAGACAATGCCGCCGCCTGCGGCGGTGCAAGCGTCGATGGCCGCCTGGATCGCTCGCGTCGCGTTGTCCTCGCGTTTGCCGGAGGCGCCGAAGTCGCGCACGTTGTAGGTCCTCCCAGAACCAGGCAACTGGCCGCGGGAGGGAATGGCAAAGCTCAGGGTCAGGGCGGCAGCGATGAGGATGGCAACTGGTTTGGCTCGCATAACGCCAACCAGTTTACAGCAAGGATGTGCGGGCAAGGGACGGGCAAGGGGGAGCTTCGCCGAGGCTGGACCTTTCGGTTGGCACGGCAGGACGCTCGGCAGCATCAGAAAGTTTACATAATATGTCTTATCGGAAGTTCTAAATGCCTGTCGGCTGATCCAGACATGCGAACACGGCTCGAGGCGTATCCTCTGGGCTTTCCACCCGCACCACATCCAGCCCTGCGGCCCGGGCGCTCTGCTCACCGGTGTCGGAGTCCTCGACCGCCAGGGCTCGGCGCACGCCGAGCCGCTCCAGCGCCAGCCGGTACGGATCCGGCGCGGGCTTGGTTCTCGAAACGTCCTCCGCGCCAATGATCACCGCGAACCGGTCACGGATTCCAGAAGAAACCAGCGCCGGCTCTACGAAAGCTCGTTCGGTGGCCGTGACCACGCCGAGCTGGTAGCCGTTGAGGCGCCTGAGCATGCTGAGGATGGCCGGGGTGATGGCCGGCTGGCTGGAGATCAGCTCGACGAAGCGGCGGCTCTTGGCTGGGTAGAGGCTCCAGACGTCGTCGAAGCCGGCCGGCGGATGGCGCAGGTTGCAGAAATAGGCCGCCGCCTGGCGGTCCGGAATTCCAATGCAGTACCTTCGATATGACTCCCAATCCAATGAAATTCCAAGGGGTTTTAAAACGTCAGCCCAGGCGGAGCAGTGGAGCGGCTCGCTGTCGGCCAACACCCCGTCAAAATCAAACAAAATGGCATCGTAATGTTTCGGCACTTCTTCTCCTTTTGCCGACGACCGGATGGCGCTTACCATTCTGCCAAAAGCCGGCACGGGCGGAGGGCGGCTCTGAGCAGAGCACGCCTCACTCGGGGCGGTTCCTTACTCTGTTCCCCGCCCCGGCCCATGGCGGCGAGCGAACCTCTTGGTTTATGCTAACCTGACCGTTTGAAAAACCATTCCTCTATGCCTCCCACCCACGTTAAGGCCCAGCTCATGAGCGCCTCGGAGATCGACCGGACTCTGGTGCGCCTGGCTCACGAAATCTTAGAGAAGACCGCCGACCTTAGCAAGCTGGCGTTCATCGGGATCCACCGCCGCGGCGTTCCGCTGGCCGAGCGGCTGGCGGCGAAGATCGAAGCGATCGAGAAGGTCGCCGTGCCAGTGGGCACCCTGGATATCCGCCTCTACCGCGACGATTTGACCACGGTTTCGGACGCGCCTATCCTGAATGAGAGCCGGATCCCTTTTCCGGTAGCCGGACGGGACATTATTCTTGTGGACGATGTCCTATATACAGGGCGCACGGTGCGCGCCGCCATGGATGCGCTGTTCCGCAACGGGCGGCCCTCCCGTGTTCAACTGCTGGTGCTCATCGACCGCGGCCACCGCGAACTGCCCATCGAAGCGCGCTACGTCGGCCGCAAGGTCCCTACCAGCCGGAAAGAGATTGTTGAAGTCAAGCTTCAAGAAATCGACCAAACGGAAAAGGTCCTCCTGGTGGAACGAAGCGACGGGTGAACCATGCCGGCAGGATTGTTAGGAATTGAAGAGCTTTCCCGCGGGGAGATTGAGGCGATTCTGGCCCGCGCCAGGGATTTTCAGCCGCTCGGGAACCACACCTTCAAGCGCTTAGACCTGCTGAAGGGCAAGATGATCGTGAACCTCTTTTACGAGGCCTCGACGCGGACCCGCACCAGCTTCGAAATTGCGGCCAAGCGCCTGGGCGCGGACGCCATCTCGATCACCGCGGCAGGATCCAGCGTTTCCAAGGGCGAGTCGCTGGTGGACACCTTGAACACGCTGGCCGCCATGCGCCCCGACGCCATCGTGATGCGCCACTCGGCCAGCGGCGCGCCGCACTTTCTGGCGCGCCATCTGCCCACGCCGATCATCAACGCCGGCGACGGAACGCATGAGCACCCGACGCAGGCGCTTCTGGACGCGCGCACAATCCTGGATCACCGGCCTTCGCTCGAGGGGCTGCGCGTGGCGATCATCGGCGACATTGTTCACAGCCGCGTGGCGCGGTCGAACATCCATCTGCTGTCCAAATTCGGCGTGGACATTGTGCTGTGCGGTCCAGCGCCGCTGCTGCCGCCCGAGATGGCCCGTATCGCCCCGGGCGTCACCCTGACGCACAACATAGGCGAAGCGATCCGCGGCGCGGATGTGATCATGATGCTGCGGGTGCAGCTCGAGCGCCAGCATGAAGCGGCCTTCCCTGCGGGCGAGTATTTCCAGTTTTACGGCCTCCGCTTGG
>Ga0308414_1001028_pt1 | contig 18189 bp, 15 predicted proteins | sample HotsprSampleOS50_FD_205667 | JGI IMG/M metagenome (GOLD analysis project Ga0308414, IMG submission 205667) | Hot spring phototrophic mat microbial communities from Octopus Spring, Yellowstone National Park, Wyoming, United States - 20090730_OS50 ...
CTGATGATTTCGCGCAGGCGCTTGACCCCTTCGTCTATTCCATCTAGCAGGGCACCGGCAACCTCATCCTCAGCAAACTCCCTGAATGCAGACCTAATCATCCCTGAATAACCCTCGACCAGGGTAATTGGTGTTCGCAATTCATGGGCAGCCACTGCGATAAAATCCGACTTGCTTTTGTCTAACCGCTTAAGCTGCGCGCGGGCTTCCTGAACCTCTCTGTACATGTCTGCTAGTAGAGCATCTGTCTCGAGCTGGGAGAGATACACGATGGCTGAGGTAAATACAGCATCAGCGGTAATGAGAAGCTCAACCGCTTCCTCTGCTGGGCAGGTGCAGCGTATCAGATCAGCGTTGACACGCTTGATGGTTGCCAATACAGGCACGATACGGGTCAGTTCACCTTCAGTCGGCGCACTGCGAGCGGCGATCCAGTCCTGTAACACACTTCGCAGCGGGCCATCGTTGCTATCACGTGTTGCGGCAACAAGACCGTCATAGAAAACGCTGACCGCATCAATTACCTGGTTTCTAGGCGCTGTTTCACCTGACAGCGCGTCTACGGTCTTGTTGACCAGCTCGTCGTGGTGTTGCTCTAGCCACTGTGCCAGTTTGAGCATATGGACGGTTACTCCGCGTGTGCTAGAGGGTTCTACTTGGTGCAAAGTAATTACTTAACGATAAGGGCGCTTATCGTGAGTAATTATTTCAGCCGCTGTTCAGCGCTTTCCAGACTTCTGCGCAGTCTGTCGTAAATGTGGCACGCGCTGTCAAATACGTAGTCGGGCGAGTATATCGATATTCCAGTTCCATCAAGCCCGCGCAAGTGCTCAACTACGTCAAGCAGCAGACTGCGCTCAACAAGGATGTTGACCTCGTACCATGTGCCGGTCGTGTCTCGTGGATGAATGCGCGTCAAGCCCGGCCCGATTAATCCAGACAGCATCGGTTGTTCAACCAATCTCTGGCCGACATCCTCCGATGATATACCCTTAACATTGGCAACAACCGAAACAAACTTATGCGCGCGGTTGTGCGCTTCAATAAACTCGAGGATACGGCGCGTGACTTCCAGTTTTTTAGGATCGTTCAGCAACGCGCCAGGGTTGCCAATTAAGCAGGCTTCTGATCTTAACAGTGTGCCCTGCTCGATTGTTTTCAGCCTATTTTCCCGCAGTGTCGTTCCTGTCTCGGTTAAATCCACAATTAGGTCAGCATATCCCATAGCCGGCGCGGCTTCCAGTGCGCCATCTGCGTCCACAAGGGCAAAATTGACAATGCCCTTATTGTAAAACCATTCGCGTGTAAGATTAGGATACTTGGTGACAATGCGCATATCGCGACCGGTGGCTTTGATAGCCAAAGAGAGATCGGCCAAATCTGCGAGGGTAGAAACATCAACCCATGAGTCGGGCACTGCCACAACAAGCTCGCAGCGCCCAAAACCGAGTGTCTCAATAACGACAACAGGTTCGTGGTCATCACGCCCCTCGCTGACCACGTCCAGGCCAGTTATACCGATATCAGCGCTTCCCTCCGCTACTTTCGGAAGGATGTCAGATGCCCGCTGAAAAAGCACCGTGACATCTGGGAGCGACTCAATGGATGCAGAATACTGCCGCCTGTTAGGTTTGTAAACCTTCATGCCGGCTGCGGCAAGAAAGTCCAAACTCGGCTGTTCGAGCGCACCCTTGCTTGGCAAAGCAAACCTGAGAACCGTATCGCCCATCGAGTCCCTCAGCAGCTTTCATCGAACGCTGATTTCAGCGCACGAATAATACCTGCGCGATCCAGTTGCAGCTCCTGATCCCGACGCAAATCGGCAAGCGTGATCGAACTGTCCGATCTTCCCGCAAGCACGACAAAAGGAACGCTGTTGTAGCGAGCGTAGGCTATGCTGTCAACTGCTGTTCGAGGGTGAACATCAAGCTCAACCTGCCAATCCAAAGAGCGCAGAGTCTCGGCAAGGTTCACTGCCACTGAAGCATTCTGCCTGTCAGCAGGGACAACAAGCACCTGGGGAATTAGCTTCGCTCTTTGGGGAAACCTGTTTTCAACCTCAAGCGCTGCGCAGACGGACTCCAGGTTGAAAGAAAAACCAGATGCGGGTTGGGAGCAACTGCCACCAAGCAAGGCGACCAGATCATCATAGCGCCCTCCCCCACAGAGCTGTCCAACCTGATGCGGTTCATCATGGATGATCTCAAACACCAGGCCGGTGTAATACTGAAGTCCCAAACTCATTCCAACATCAAGTTTGATCCGGTCTTGATCCAAACCAAATGCGGAAAGGTGTTGCAGCAGCTCCACCAGATAATCTACTGCCGTATCTGTTACACCATAGCTGGTCATAAGATTCTTACACTCGCGAATAACTTCTTGTGGCTCTCCGTGCATTTGCACTAATTCCGACATGAAGTCTAGCGCAGTGTGGAGTGCTGCTGTTTGATCTCCTCGGCGGAGTTTTGTTAACAATCTATCAACGAGCTGATCCGGATCGCGATAATCATTCAGCTTGATGTTTAAGCTGTCGAGAATCTCGCTGATAAGCGTGCGTGCTTCATCGGCCTCCATTTGACGAAGCAGAGAAACAAGCTTGTTTGAACGGGTTGGTGTGCCGAGTTTCTGCCCTTGCGACTGCTTATTTGCGGTCATTCCGAAGGCAGGATGCAGTTCGTTCAAGCGTTCAGCGACGTAATCCCTACCGCGCTCGCGCAGTGTGTTCAGGTTCATTAACAGAAAGCTGCGCAGCTGACCATCTATGGCAAGGCTGTTGAGAAAGGCGTACAAAATACCAACATGCCCTATGATCACGTGGTAGTTTTTCAGATGAACCGTGTCCAGCGCAGAGCAAGCAGTGTGAATTACTTCACCATCGGCCAGCGGCCCGTGTGCGCCTATAAGCTCGAGGCCAACTTGGTTGAACTGTGCGTGCAAAGCTTGAGATGATTGTTGAGAGCGAAATACTGGGCCACTGTAATACAGACGTACTGGCAAGAGACGATCCTGCATTTGCTCAATGTATGCTCGCATCACAGAAGCTGTCATTTCTGGTCGCAAACACAGGCGGCGGCCGCGGTGCTGGAAGTCATACATGCGAGTGACGATATCCTCACCGGACTTGCGCATAAAAAGCTCGCTGTATTCGACGACAGGTAGAGCGATTGGCGCGTATCCATAACGCTCAAACTGCCGAGTAATTGCTGCCTCGACAGCTTTGTGGCTGTTGAAGCGCTGTGGCAGGACATCGTGAAAGCCTGCCACGCGCGCAATCTGGTTATTCTTCATGCAGTGCACCAGGCTCGACTGAGACGCGTGTCAAAAAGACTTGTGGACGCGCCCAGAGGGACTCGAACCCCCGACAACCCGGTTCCGAAGACCGGTGCTCTATCCACTGAGCTATGGGCGCAGCGACAGTATTTTAACGTGTCCTGGACCTTACTACCAGACAGCATCTGGGAAAGTGTTTATCCCCAAATGGCGTCCGATGAGTTTGTACATCTGGAAACCAGTGAATGGGTGCCCCAGGATTCCATCGTGGATTGCCCAAGAACGGCCGCGAACAGTTTTCCAGGCATCTGGCTGTCGAAATGGTTTGTCAGGAGAGAGCTTGGCATGAAGCATTCCGCCTGGTTGGAATTCAGTATGTATCTGTTCCATGTCACGATGGCCGCGAATGTAGCCGAAGCCGTAGCGCTCAAACATGATCGCGTTGTGATAAGCCAATGGCTCGATTAGAAACATATCATGTCCGAGACGTTGAATAAACTGTTCGAACAAAGGGAGTGCATTGCGGAAGAAACGAAGTCCCCGCCGAACCTGGCCGGGGGCGAGGCCAGCAGCCATAGCCGACAGCTCTGCTGCCTTGTTACGCCCTGTCGTACCTAGAGTGGTCGAGTTGCCGTGTTCATCAACGTCAATGTTAAACCGCGGCGCATCAGGATCATTCGCTATCAGCATCAACACCATAATCTGGTTGTTGAACGTGTCAGCTATATTGAGATACAGCATCGGGTCTAGATCGTCCGCTCTGCGTTTCACCACGATTTCTGCCGCACGGCTGCCGGTAGGGGCACGAAAATGCACAACTCGATGGCCATCGACCGTAAGCGTTGTGAGATCAATCTCGTAGCGGGTCTGCAGCCAGTCCGGGAGCAGCGTCCGATAAATATCCTCCCGATCAGCGGGAGGAAGGGAATTGATTTCTCTAATTGATGTTGGCCAATCGCTTACTTTGGTTTGCACGTTAATACTCGTTTTTCAGTGCGCGGCGCATCTGACGCTCAGCGTCGCGCTGGGACAGCGTGTCACGCTTGTCGTAGAGTTTCTTGCCGCGGGCCAATGCAATTTCCACTTTTGCCCTGCCCCGCTCTAAGTAGAGCATGGTGGGAACTGCTGTGTAACCACGCTCTCGCATGCGGCTGGTTATTTGTGCTATCTCACGTTTGTGAAGGAGTAGTTTTCGGGGGCGCAGTGGATCCGTGTGGCCGAAAATGGACGCCTGTTCGTACACAGCAATGTGGACATTGACGAGCCACAACTCCCCTTCTCGCTCCTGAACGTAACCGTCCTGCAAATTGACACGGTTGGCCCGGATTGATTTGATCTCTGATCCCATCAGCACCAGCCCAGCCTGATACGTATCCTCCAAGTGATAGTCATGTCTGGCCTTGCGGTTCTTCGTGATTATCTTGACGTTGTCGGGCATGGTTAGGGCACCTGCGCAGCGATTATCTGTCTGACTTGGCGCACCGCCTCACCAAGTTCTACATCACGGCCAGTGGCGTCCGGTATCATTACTACATCTGGCTCAAGACCGTTCTCTTCAAGCTGGTGCCGCGCAGGGGTAAGCCACTCCGCCGAAGTAATGTGCACGGCTGATTGGTCAGACAACGCGAAGATTTGCTGTACAGTCCCTTTGCCGAAGGATTTCTGTCCAACGATTAACCCACGTCCGTTATCCCGCAGCGCGCCGGCAACCAGCTCTGAAGCGCTGGCTGTGCCGCTGTTTACCAGAATGACTAGGGGTAGATCGGTGGCAAGCCCCCCTGGTTCTCCGGTAAACGTTCGCTCGCGTTGATTATTCCTCTCGTACACAATGACCTGATCATCGAGAAACTCATCGGCAACAGCGATTGATTCTTGGAGCAAGCCCCCGCTGTTGTTTCTCAAGTCCAGCACAAGACCCGAGACCTGCGCACTGCGCAATTCAGTAAGCGCGTCCTTTAGCTCCATCGGCGTTCTGCTTGTGAAGCTAAGTATCTGAATATAGCCTATAGCGCTGTCTTCAGCTAAAGTCCGCCAGACAACGGATGGGATATTGATCACGCCAAACTCTATGAACAGGGTACGCGTGCTGTTTCCGGTATCAGACGGCGTGCGTATAGTAACCTCAACCCCATTACCGTCCTTCACTTCTCCACGCAGCAGTCGATCAATATCATCCTGCCCCATCCCTGTGTGCATTGCTTCGCCGTTCACCGCTAGCAGTATGTCGCCAGGCTCAATACCTGCCTTCTGTGCGGGGCTATCCTGAAAAGGATAGAGAACGAGTTCGCCGCGTTCATTGCGTGTCACTTGAACGCCAATTCCACCATACGCGCCCGCCAAAGCATCAGACTCGTTTCTTGCGACAGCGGGCGGGATAAAGAACGTATACCGATCTGATAATGATGAAAGCATTCCCCGGATGGCCGCATATTGACGCTCTGAAAATGGCGGTTGCTGTCGCAGGTAATGCTCATCCAGCAGGGCCTGAACCTCGGTCAAAAGGAAGTATTCATTTTCATCAGCTGCAAAAACCAGCGCCTGCCTGCTGGTATTCACGAAGATGTCGCGGAAGAAAAAACCCATAGAGAAGAGCAAGGCAGCGCTGATCCCAATCGCTGCTCCTAGCATCAATGACTGCACTAGTCTCGGCTGTCTCGTGTTGCGCATGCCTACTCGCTTATCGGTTTTGCTCTATAATTGAAGATTGTATCATAACGTCCCGAGTGCCTTACAGGGCATAGGCATATGGACGTACAGTTTCATCCCTTCCTTTCGGTATTCCAGCCAGAAGAGCCTATACACCAGCCTATGACTGAACAGCAGAAGTCTCCTCTCGTGCTCGTAGCGGACGATGAAAACCACACCACGCTGATGCTAAAACGCATTTTTGAGCGACATGGCTACCGCGTTGAAACGGCACAAGACGGCATTTCTGCCCTTAGTTCAGCACAGCGCATGGTTCCAGATCTCATTCTGCTTGACATACAAATGCCAGGAATGAACGGCTTCGAAGTCCTCCGTGTGCTGCGGGACAGCCCGGTAACGAAAAACATTCCCACTATCCTTGTGACAGCCAAAGCGCGTGAGGCATCTGACGTAGCGCACGGCCTGAACCTGGGCGCAGATGATTACATTTACAAACCTTTTGATCCACGTGAGCTGGTTGCCCGGGCAGAAAGCAAGATGAAAGCCCGGCATCTGGAAGAAACGCTTCACCGACGCACACAAGAGCTGCAAGCTCTTCTCCGGGTTGGAGAAGAGCTAAACAATGCATTGGCAGTTGATGACCTGCTCAACCTGGTTTTGTTCTTGTCTCTAGACCTTTTGCCATGCTGTTTGGCAGCCATCTACCAGATAAATGAAATAGGCGAGCTGGCACGCTTCCGCGCCGAGACAAAGGGTGATTACAGAGCCTTTGACTTCAATCACATGGACGCGTTCGAACGGTTCCTAATTAGAAGGCGTCCAACGCTGTGGCCGGCTGATCCTCCGTTGGCAGAAGGTTTTCCTTACGGCATGGCTGTTCCTCTACAGCATGGGGAGCGCTTGCTGGGAGTTCTAATGGTCGCTGGAGATTTGGTGACTTACGACGAAAACCACATGAGTTTATTCAAAGGCATCGGGCGTCAAGCGGCACTGGCGCTCCGAAACGCCGAACTGTATGAGATACAGGCGAATTATGCCCTTCATTTGGAGGATATGGTGGCAGCCCGCACCAAGGAGCTGCAATCTGCGCAGCAAATGTTAGTTCGATCAGAGAAACTTGCCTCAATAGGCCATCTCGCCGCTAGCATCGCTCACGAGATCAACAATCCATTGCAGCCTATCCGAATCCATCTAGAACACATGATTGAAGACGCGCGCGACCAAGTGCCCCCGGACCTGATAGCAATTACGAGTATTCAGGAGAGTATAGAACGAATCACACGCATCGTTAGCCAGCTTCTGGAGTTTGCTGGACGTCGTAGTTCTACTGAGTTGGTGCAGTTCCTTGATTTACGAAAAACGCTCGAGACTGTAATCAATTTGAACCTGCGGCTTTTTGAGCAAGGTGGAGTCAGCATTCAGGCAGAGATCGCTGACCTCCCCCTGATTTACGGAAGCAAGGACCAGTTAGAGCAAGTGTTTATGAACCTCGCCCTAAATGCACACGCCGCAATGCAAGCCGGCGGCACGCTCACGATACGAGCGTGGCGAGATAACGGACAGGTCGTAATTCAGTTTCAAGACACAGGCTGCGGCATTCCGCCAGAACAGATCAACAACGTGTTCGACCCATTCTTCTCAACGAAGCCTAACGGCACCGGACTTGGTCTGTTTGTCAGCTATGGCATCATCCAGAACCACCACGGCACAATCGAAGTTGAGAGCGAGCCGGATTCCGGTACGATCTTTACCATTCGACTGCCAGTTGATGCACAGCCTAACTAAGCTAAGGTAAAGCGCGCCAGCCTGCTTCGAAGCTTTCGCGATCCAGCGCGCCAGATGCGTATTGAGCTGCTTGTTCAACTGGTCCTGCGATAATGCGGATTGTTGCCTCGGTTTCACAGTCAATTAGCTGAACGCCGAGTGCGTCTGCAGCGCTGCCGATTTGCCCCGCAAGACGCGACAATCCACTCATCGATCGCGACAGCGCGGCCCGCATATCGTCCCCTGTGGACGTACACACGTCTATAAACAGCGTCCTGCCCAGCTCCGTGTCTCGCAGCGCTGCGCTTCCGGGAACAAAATCGACATCTGCAAGCTCCCTGGCAAGGGCAACTTCGAGTTCTGCTAACACTTGACCATTAGTACCTTCGGTGGACCGTTCACTCTGGCTTTGCTCATCAACAGCTTCGGCGCCGAATTCTAAAGTCGGCAGAAGCTGCTGTTCTTCCCCTGCAACAGCAGTATCGCTTTCTGCTGTTGGCACGAGAGCTGGTTGTTCACCTGTTCCACTGGTCAACAGCGCGACAACGAGAACGACAACGAGGACGCCCGCTAATAAAAGCAGCAGCAGAAACAGAGGAGCAGGCCTTGACCGTCGGGCAACAGAAGCTAATGCCGGCGCGGTCTCTATCCTGCGCGGTTCTTCCAGGTCTGTTTCCAGATCAAGATCAAAGTCTTCCTCGTTTAAGTCCAGGTCGTCCACCAGATCAGGCGAAACAGGAGCATTTTCAGCAAAAAGATCAGGCTCAGCTGCGGGCGCGCCGGTTGGATATGTGCGCTCTAATGTCTCCATTAATTCTGCCGCGCCTGGATAGTCCCGATCGATTCGGAGGACGTTGTTCAAAGCAGTGCGGGCCACCTCGGGGTCATCAACAGCGTGAGCGTAGAGCCACCACGCGTCAGCATTGTCGAGGTCCTCAGCCAGAATGGGTTTCAGCAGAGCGCGTGCTTCCTCGAGCTTATCCGCTTCGATCATCTCATAAGCTGATGCCAACGCGCTTTGCAGTTGATCAGTCATTGCCCTATCACTCCCCCAGACTGTACAGGCGGCACATCAGACCACTCATGACCCTTAACAGGCAGTGTACATCCAAGTAGAATTACTCGCAAGCAAGGGCAGACTGGTGCTGAAACGAGGAGTAAAATGCAAAAAGCTCACACATGTAGGTGCGAGCTTCTTTAAGATGCCCCGGAGAGGACTTGAACCTCCACCCCGCTAAGGGACACAGCCCTCAACCGTGCGCGTCTGCCAGTTCCGCCACCGGGGCTTATTTTATTACCGTCATTATACCTGTGGTGGATTCCCTGTCAATCCTCGTATGTGTGGGTTCGGCGCAGACCCGCGTTAAAAGCGTTGTCATGGTTGTTCATCGCCTATGAAAGGTCAGAGATGCGCATTGTGATAGATGCTATGGGCAGCGATACATGCCCTAAACCTGATGTCGCGGGCGCTGTCTTAGCAGCTCGCGAATTGGGTCATACCGTTATTCTTGTCGGTGACAGGCAACGCGTTGAAACAGAACTATCTCTGCATAAAACCGAAGGATTGCCCATTGAGGTGACACATGCGGGCCAACAGATCGTGATGGCGGACTCGCCAGCCCGAGTTGCCAAAGAAAAGCCCCTCTCTTCAATGCAAATTGGCATGCAGCTGGTAAGCAGCGGTGCTGCCGATGCGTTTGTTACGGCTGGCAACACGGGGGCCGCGTTGACGATCGCTACACTGCACACCCTGAACCGTATTCCGGGTGTCCAGCGGCCGGCGCTTGCAGGTGTTTACGCCATCCGCGGTCGAAGGATTATTCTGCTAGACCTCGGCGCCAATACTGACTCGCGGCCGGAGTGGCTGGCGCAGTTCGCAGCCATGGGCAGCATATATGCTAGGCGCGTACTTGGTATTGTCCAACCGCGAGTTGGTTTGCTGTCAAACGGTGAGGAAGAAGGCAAGGGGAATGCAGCGATACGGGATGCTGCTTCAATGCTCCGGAGAAGTCCAGTGTCTTTTGTGGGAAATGTCGAGCCAAGAGATGTTGTAAGAGGCAAAGCGGACGTAGTAGTAACCGATGGTTTTGTAGGCAACATATTCCTGAAAACTTTTGAAGCCTCTGCTAGTTATCTCGCCGAGACGATTCGCCACGAGATCAAGCGCGACTTACTGTCTACAGTGGGCGGACTCCTGGTGCAGCCAGCGTTTAAGCGCGTTCGCCGGCAAACAGACACATCCGAGGTTGGTGGAGCGCTCCTTTTGGGGGTGAACGGTGTTGTGATAGTAGGTCACGGACGTTCTAACGCCCGCGCAATCAAGAACGCAGCTGAACAGGCTGCTTTAGCTGTCGAGGGGCGTGTTGTTGAGTTGATCCGCGAGGAGTTCAGCGGTTTGCAGAACACATCAGGAGATGAATGACAATGGAGTTGCTGCGCAACGGTCGACCGCGCGTTGTCATCACTGGTTTAGGCGCGGTAACAGCCTTAGGCCCTGTGAAATCACTTTGGGAGAGTCTGAAAGCAGGACGCTCCGGCATCAGGCGGATTGAGACTATCCCAATTGAACATGTTGAAGTCAAAATCGGCGGTGAGGTACGGGACTTCGACCCAACCCTATACATCGAACCGAAAGAAGCACGGCGCATGGGGCGCGCGTCGCAGTTCGCTGTAGCGGCTGCGCAAATGGCGGTGGAAGACGCGGGGCTGACGATTGCCGAAATCGAGGAACAGGGAGAGCGTGTCGGGGTGGTAATCGGTACATCGCTCGGCGCGCACGAAATGGCAGAACAAAGCACATTCAAGTACAAGACCTCAGGCTTTCGCAAACCAAATCCCCTAGCGCTCATTAACGCTCTGCCCAATATGCCAGCTCACTACGTGAGCCGCTTCATGCGCGCGCTTGGCCCGCTGAATGCCCCTTCTACTGCCTGCGCTGCGGGGACACAGGCCGTTGGTGACGCGAGCGAGTTGATCAAGAATGGGCGCGCCGATATGGTCATCACTGGGGGCGTTGAGGCTGTTTTACAGGACTATGCGCTGGCAGGGTTCGAGGCGATGCAGGCTCTGGCCACTGGTTATAACGACAACCCAGAGCGAGCCAGCCGCCCCTTTGACGCGAACCGTTCTGGTTTTGTGTTTAGCGAGGGGTGCGGCGTGTTGGTTATCGAGAGTCTCGCTCATGCGCTTAAACGCGGCGCTCGCATCTATGCCGAGATTCTTGGTCACGCTTCGTCTTCGGATGCCTATCACATCGCCGCACTTGACCCTGAAGGTATGGGAGCAACCCGATCCATGCGCTGGGCGCTTGAAGATGCGCACGTGAATGTCGAGGACATCCAGTACATCAACGCGCATGGGACGTCCACGCAGGCCAACGACGCTATGGAGACGCTTGCGATCAAGCGCGTCTTTGGCGAACAGGCGTATAACTTGGCAGTCAGCTCGACCAAGAGCATGCTGGGACACGCGCTTGGCGGCTCTGGCGCAATCGAAGCTATCGCGTCTACACTCAGTTTGGTAGATAAAGTTATCCATCCAACGATTAACTACGAGACGCCAGACCCTGCCTGTGACCTGGATTATGTGCCTAATGAGGCTCGCGATGTGCCCGACCTCAAGTACGTTATGTCCAACAGCTTTGGGTTGGGTGGGCAAAACGCAACGATTGTACTGGGTGCGTTTTGACCCAGACCCTTTTGTCAGGCGAGTGGCTGCGCCCGCGCCAAGTTTCATATTATCCACTTGTCACCTTTAGGCGTGCTGTTTCAGGCACGCCTAAGGTTATAATGGCAGTGGTGTTACGCGCAGCGTGAAAAGCGTGATGCATGCCTGTCCGGGAAAGGTCAGAAATGCTGTGATGTCAACTTGGTGTAACGATTAAGGGTAGGAATGGCATCGAGTCATCTGCAATCTATTGTGGATCTGCTGGAACGGCGCGAAATAAAGAAAGCGGAAGTTGCGGCGACAAGGCTGCTCCGGAGCGCTTTGCCTGACTCAGAACGCATACAGGCGCTGGTTCTGCGAGCACGTGCTCGACTGCTGGGCGAACGCCCAGATGAAGCCATAGAAGATCTGAACCAGGCTCGTTCGCTGCTGCCAGGCAATGAGTCTGTGGAGATGCTGGAGCTGACAGCCGATTGTCACCTGCTGCGGTTTGAGATAGCCAGCGTTGGTTTTGCTGATCGCGGCGATACCAGTTTGGCCAAGCGGCTGTACGAACGCATACTTACAGAATATCCGCGCTACGGCAATCTGGGTTGGATTTATTATCAATTAGGTCGTATCGCTCTCGCAGACAGCGATGTGGATAAAGCAGACACCTTGTTTCGCCAGTCTCTATTTGCGCCCAGCCACATTCCAGCGCTCACAGCTTTCTGCTTCGAAAGGCTCGGTTTCATTGCCTTTTATGAGCGGCGTGACTTAGAAAGCGCTTGCGCATTTCTTGACAAGGCCGTCTTTACGTATCCTGCAAGCGAGCCTCTGGCGTGGATGGTACAACTGCGCATTCTGCGCAGCCGCGTTTTGCGAGCAATGAACAAGAACGAACAGGCCTTGCTAGACGCTGAAGTGGCCTTGTCAATTGCAGAAAAAGCCGGCGATGAAAATCGGATGATATTGGCCGAGGCCTTGCTGGCTGCCGGTGAACTGGCCGTATGTCTGCCTGGTCGTGACCGCGATGCGGTGAGCTACCTACAACAGTTCTTGCAGGTCAGCAGGAGACCGCTTGGCGTTGACGTAACATGGTCGCGCGTTTATGAAATGCTGGGCGATATCTACTCTGAGCAGGGTCAGTTCGAACAGGCGATAAGCGCTTATCGCAACGCGCTGCAGTACAACCCCTATCATCCCTGGGAAACATCCCTGCTGTTCCGTATTGCGCGTGCGTATTACTGCCTCAACAGCTATGAGGACACTATTCGCGCAGTGCAGGAGTACATATCGGCTGCTGAGCAAGACGACGAAGCGTCACAAGACTATCGCGTTTACGATGTATTAGGCAATGCACAGTTTGCACTAGGCCGCTACGCTGACGCCCTTGAGTCTTATAAAACCGCGCTGCGCTTAGCGCCTGCTAACGCTAGCGACCTGGACAAAATCCGACGTTATCAGCGTTTTGCTCAGGAACTCCTGCAAGCCTGATGCTGATTGAGCATTCCCACACTAGATAGAGTTGCCACTATGACGACTGAGGTTGTAATTGTAGGCGGCGGTTTGGCTGGGTCAGAAGCAGCCTGGCACCTGGCACAGCGTGGTTTCATGGTGCATCTATATGAGATGCGGCCAGCAAGAATGACCGGAGCGCACACGACAGAGCGCTTGGCTGAGCTGGTGTGCAGCAACTCGTTTGGTTCGCAGTTGGTTGATCGCGCGTCTGGGCTGCTCCAAGCCGAAATCAAACGGCTAGGTTCTCTGCTGTTGGACTGCGCCGAACGCGCAGCTGTGCCAGCTGGGGGTGCGCTGGCGGTGGACCGCAACGTGTTTGCCAACAGCGTAACCTACGCATTGCAAGCGCATCCGCGCATTATAATCCACCGAGAGGAGGTCACGGCCGTTCCCTCTGGCCCCACAATCATTGCAACTGGCCCTCTCACATCCGACGCGCTCGCAACGGATATCGCTCGCCTGACAGGGCAAGAACACTTGTCGTTTTTCGATGCTATTTCCCCAATTGTGACTGCTGACAGCATCGATATGACTGTTGCTTTCAAAGCCAGTCGGCATCGGCGTGGGCAGGGCGCTGATGGTGATTATATCAACTGTCCAATGAACGAAGCGGAGTACAGACGTTTCGTTGAAGCTCTTTTGGCAGCAGACCGCACTCCCTTGCGCGACTTCGAGACAAAGGATGCGGCTTACTTTGAGCGCTGCCTGCCTATCGAAGAATTAGCGGCACGCGGTCCTGACACGCTAGCTTATGGCCCCATGCGCCCGGTTGGCTTGCGCGATCCACGAACTGGCAAACGGCCTTACGCCGTTGTGCAGTTACGCCAGGACAATCTCGCCGCCAGCCTGTATAACATGGTGGGTTTCCAGACCAATATACGTTGGGGGCAGCAAGAGCAGGTTCTCAGGCTGATACCCGGTCTCGAACAGGCAGAATTTATCCGTATGGGACAAATGCATCGAAATACCTTCATCAACTCCCCCGCCCTGCTCGACGCGACAATGCAGTTCCGAGCGCGACCTGGCCTGTTTTTTGCTGGTCAGATTACAGGTGTTGAGGGTTACGTGGGCAATATCGCTACAGGGGTCGTGGCGGCAGTAAATATGGCCCGATACCTGCGCGGTGAAGGGCTGATAGAATTTCCTAAAACCACGATGGTAGGTGCGCTGTGTCACTATGTCAGCCATGCTGAGCCGCGTCATTTCCAGCCGATGAAGGCTAATTTTGGTATTTTACCCGACCTAACCGATTCCATTCGGAACAAGCGCGAACGGTATGCAGCTTACGCAGCTCGTGCGCTGGCTGATCTGGAAAATGTCATTCGACAGATAGACATACGACAGATAGACATAGTGCCTGTTTCATAGATCAAAGCGAAATGGGTTAAAGCGTGTGCCATAGTCATAGACGTCTTCCTGCTCCGCTCTTTTCAAGGCGGCGATCAGCCTCAGCGTAGCAGGTGTAAACAACACCTCTACACCAACCTTTAGAATGTAGTTTGTCACAATCAACGTGATGAACAGCCCAGGCGGAAACACGCCCAGTGCAGTGGCAATGGTAAAAAATGCCACTGTGTCAATTCCCTGGCCTACCAATGTGCTGCCTATCGTACGCATCCACACCCAGCGGCCGCGTGTCGCAATCTTCATGCGCGCTAGCACATAGCTGTTGCTAAACTCGCCCACCCAATATGCTGCCAGACTCGCAACTATCAATCCGCTCACACCGCCCAGAACAGCATCGTACGCATCCTGTCCAACGCTGGACTGCCATTGCGACTCTCCAGGCAGCACCCCTGCCAGCCAAACCAATACGCCCATCAGAAGCGCGGCGCTGAAACCAAGCCAGATTACCCGGCGCGATTTCTTGTAACCGTATACTTCTGTAAGTATGTCGCCAAAAATGTACGATATGGGAAACACGAGCGTGCCAGCATCAAAGGCCAGCGGCAGCGATCCTAAGCTGATGCCCAGATCAACGATTTTTGCGCTGCTCAGCAAATTGCTCAACAGAAGTGTGGTCACAAACAGCGCAACAATGCCATCGTAGAAGCGGTATTGCTTGTTGATTGCCACAGTCCCTACTCTGTATAATCCATCCCGTGAAGCGTACCCAAGCATACATCAGGGGGCCGACAATGGCTACCTCCCGCACACGCACACTCCCCATTGACTTTCGACAGCAGGAAGTTGGCCACATCATGGAGCGTTGGCGCGCTGGCGAGTCGTGCTCTCTTGTAGGGGTGGGCAGTGTTGGAAAGTCGAATCTTCTGCAACATCTTGCCAACCCTCAGGTCCAGGCCGCCTACATGAAAGAGGCTCAAGTGCGCCTGTTTAAGGCGATCCTGATTGATCCAAGCCTGATGGTTCCCCTTCCCCAGCCCCGAGCCCCAGAAAATGAGCTGCTGCGCTGCTGGGCTGGGTACGAACTTTTGATGCATCGTTTGTTCATGGCATTTCACGACACGGGCGTGCTGAGCGAGGCCGAAATGCGGCAGTTCTACGAGACCTACCAACTGCTCCAGAGCGGGACTAACCCCATGTTCACTTACATGGGATTACGTTACTTCGAGCTGGGCCTGGAGTACTTCATGCGCCGGGGTTTCCACATTGTGTTCATGTTTGACGAGTTCGAAGAAATGCTGCGCGAGCTTCCGGTTAAGTTTTTCCTGACTTTGCGCGGCCTGCGCGACGCGAATAAGAAACAGCTCTCATACCTAACCTTCACTCGTATGCCCATCCCCAGCGTTCTGCAGCGAGAGAAAATTGACCCTCTCGCGATCGAGCAGTTTGTTGAGTTGTTTACCGATAATACATATTATATTGGGCCATACGAGGATGCTGATGCTCGCCGCATGATCGAGGACTTAATGGTTCGCAATCGCATCGAGTATGACGAATATACGCTGAACTTTCTACTGTGGGCGACTGGGCGTTTTGCTGGTCTACTTCGCGCCGGGTTCCGCACCTTGGAAACGATACCTGATCTAGGCCCATCAGCGGTAATGACGCGCAGTGACAGATTAGCAGCACAGCTTGCTGGCAAACTGCCCGTACAGGCTGAGTGCCGAACAATCTGGCTAAGCCTGAGCGACACAGAAAGACAGGTGCTTAAGGCTGCCTGCGGTCTGGCAGTGTTCCAGCGTAACGAGGACACTGAAGCAGCAGTCAAGATGCTCACGGGCAAGTCGCTGTTGAAGCTGGACGAAAACAACAGCTTGTATATCGAGCCTCCGGTATTCAAACATTTCGTGTCTCAGAACCCTGCCTAACTTCTCCTCCTCTGCACAGTCGTGTGGGTGCTGCAGTCCAACATGGGTGACGACGTGCGTTATCCGGTGCCGGGCAACAGACCCCGCATTGAACTCGTGATCTCACGCTCGCGGTTTGTCGCAACAGCCGGCAGGGTAGCCAGCGCGGATGACGTGAGATGTTTGCTCACTGAAGTGCGCGCCGAAATGCCTGGCGCCACACACCATGCTTATGCTTTCCGCATAGGATTTGGTAACACAGCGCGTGAGGGCGTGAGCGACGACGGTGAACCCTCTGGAACTGCAGGCGCGCCAATGCTCGCCGTGCTGCGCGGACGGGCCATCGGTGATGTGATGGTCGTTGTCACACGTTTTTATGGCGGCGTTAAGCTGGGCACTGGCGGTCTTGTGCGAGCCTACAGCGATGCTGCCAGGGGTGTTCTGAACGAACTCTCCCTGACAGAGAAGGTGCTAAGCTGCACACTGCGCATTGAACTGCCTTACAGGCTTTATGAACCGGTGAAGCTTATGCTGCTTGAGCATGAAGCTAATGTGATCAGTGAGGATTTTGCGGAGCAAGTTACTGTTACTGCCTCGATACCGCAAAACAATCTAGCTTCGTTGACTGCTCTGCTGGCCGATAGCAGCGCTGGAAAAGTGGTCCCGGTAATGCTCGATGGAGACTGGAGCTAACCGATCGCGCATGAATTACGTTAGTCCGATCTGTGATCAGGATTGCAGGGATTGTAGGAGCTGCCAAGGATCACACGAAAATCGCGTTCTCTTTCACCCGTTGGCTGTCGTATCACTCCTGAGTCCGGAACGCCGAGAGCGCGCTGGAGGCTTTCCAGCGCGCCGCTCTTGCGGTGACCCGTAAAATCGAGAATCACTGTTTCCGTTTGTTCCGGCATCTCCTGCGCAACCACATGCGCTTGGAATCCATCTCGCGCTAATCGGTGCGCAGCCAGTTGATCCAGACGGTTGCTGCTGCCAGTAGCGTTGACAATTTCTACAAGCATGCGTGCCCCGTTGAGTCTGCTCCTCGTTACCGGCGTAGAAGCTTGCTGTATTACACGCGCAACAGCCTCTGGTACAGGCAGAAGCACGCTGGCACCGGCGGGAGAGCGCCACTGGGTTACCTCGCGGTTGACTCGAAGCGTGTAGGACTCTATGCGCTCTGGTGCGTAGTTCAGCGCAACTGGCAGAAGGGCGATGATGTCGGGAAGTGTGAAGTTTGTCTCAACCACACTGGTGATCTGCTGCCACAGCTCTGGCATGCGTTCAAGCAGACCAACGCTTTGTGCCCGCTGCCAGATGGCCCGCAGCACATCGTGCTGTCTGCGCCCTCTGTCCAGATCGCCGCTGGAGCGGCGGCTGCGCACATACCAGAGGGCTGTTTTGCCATCCATATGGTGAATGCCAGGCCGAAGCGTGATCAACTCCCAGTTATCCGGCACGGAGCTGTCAAGCCCCGATCCGCGGAGACGCCAATCCTCTACAGCGCAATCAACAGCCAACTCTATTCCGCCGACCGCGTCAATAATCTGCTCGAAGCCCGCAAAATCCACCAGCGCATAACGCTCGACATCCAAGCCGAGATTAAGCTTCAAGGTCTCGCGCAGCAGTATGAATCCTCCGCCATCGCTCACCACGCTGCCGTGCGGAAAAGCTGTGTTGATACGCTGCATTTGCCAGCCAGGTATATCTACATACAGGTCTCTGGGAATCGAGACCAGCGATACGCTGTTTGTCGCATAGTGCGCAAAAACGACAACGATCACATCTGTCCGACTCGCTCGACCCAGGCCATCAGAGTCCACGCCTAGCAGCAGGAATGTGCTAACACCAGAACCGCTAACCCCCGCTGCCACAGCGCGAACAGCCGACTCAGCCGCGTCAGCGTTTGGTGCAACTGTGCTCTGTGGCTTCTTTACCTCGCCACCTAAAAATAGAGCGCAAATGACTAAGTGCTTCATCCGGTAATTCATTAGGCAGCTTTTCGCCACTCGAAGGGGCGACAATGGGCGTTCCAATAGGCAGTGGCTTGCTCAATTGCCGCCACAATCTCGTCGGCGCTTTGAAAGCAGCGGCC
>Ga0308414_1001029_pt1 | contig 18184 bp, 17 predicted proteins | sample HotsprSampleOS50_FD_205667 | JGI IMG/M metagenome (GOLD analysis project Ga0308414, IMG submission 205667) | Hot spring phototrophic mat microbial communities from Octopus Spring, Yellowstone National Park, Wyoming, United States - 20090730_OS50 ...
TTTAGCTAGTTTAGTAATTTTATTAAAAATATAAATCACTTATTGATAAATATTTTATTTCTGTATACAAATTTTTTTATCTTTTAAACTTTTTGAGTTGGGTTTTTAGAAGTTTCTAAAAAGAATTTTTTTCTTTCATATATATAACTTATAGACATTATCTTAAAAAATTAGAAATTTTTTTATGGGACAATGATATAACTACATAACTCGCATTCATGAATTGTTGAGCTAGAGGGCTTATATTGAAGTAAGCTTCTGTTTGCCTGAAAAATGAGCAAATTCTTAATTTTTTATAGCATGAATTTAAAATATTTCTTGACTTAGACTAGTTTTTGCTCAGAATATTTAGGGGTTTCGATAAAGATATGCTGGAAAAATTTATTAAGCTAATTTCTATTTTTCTTTTTTCTTACTGCCAACTAATAGAGACTCGTAGTATGAGAGCTACCGCCGGTGTCTTAGATTTACGAGAAGTTGACCTGAGCAAGGTATCTATTACTCTAGATGGGGAATGGGAGTTCTTTGGCATGGAGTTTATCGAACCCGGTGTGGAGAAAAAAGAGGTTTCTTTTATAGATGTGCCCAGTATCTGGAATGAGAAATTGAATAGCAAATATGGATATGCTAGCTATCGTTTAAAGTTGTTGCTCCAAGGACCAGGAAGTATCCTTTAAAATCTCTGATTTTGGCACTGCTTATCGGTTATTTGTGAATGGAGAAGAAATTGCCAGTGTTGGGCGGGTTAGCCAAGATCCCAATATGGGAGAACCTGAGTTTCGTCCTATCATCACTAAGGCAAAAAACTTCGGTCGGGATCTAGAAATCATTTTCTTAGTTTCTAATTACCATTATAAGGAAGGTGGGTTTTGGTATTCTATTTTCATTGGGACAGAAGAAAACCTAAAACTCATGAGAGAGAAAAACATTTTGTTAGACATGTTTCTGTTGGGGAGTATTCTTATTATGGGCATCTATCATTTTTCGCTTTTTTTAGTACGAAAGAAAGATAAATCTCCCCTTTACTTTGCTTTATTCTGTATCGTTATTGTTTTTCGACTATTGTCCCAAAATGAAAGATACATTTTAAATATTTTTAGTGGTCTTTCCTTTCATGTTGTAAATAAAATGGAATACCTAGGTTATTATTTGGCACTACCAACATTTAATGGGTTTATTTATTCTCTTTTTCCTGAAGAATATAAGAAAAGAGTGTTACAGTTTGTTTGGTTTTTTTCTATTTCTTTTTCTCTTATTGTATTATTTTCAAAAAGTATTCTATATACTGAGACGGTCATTTATTTCCATATTTTAACCTTGTTTTGTTTTCTTTATATTCTCTATGTTGAGGTTCTGGGAGCTTTGCGTAGCAGAGAAAGTGTTTGGATGATACTACTAGGAACCTTTATTCTAATTTTAGGAGCAACGAATGATATTTTGCATTCTCAGGAAATTATCCACACTACTTTTTTGGTTCCCTATTCATTATTGGTTTTTATTTTTATTCAGTCTGTAGTTTTATCTGTTCGTTTTTCTAAGGCTTTTCATCACAACGAAAAATTAATCCAAGAAATTCTGGAAATAAACGCCGTAAGTCAAAAATTCGTTCCTGTAGAGTTTTTAGAAAATTTAGGAAAGAAAAACTTTACTCAGATAAAATTAGGGGACCAAACAGAAAAAGAAATGACTGTGCTTTTTTCTGATATTCGAAATTTTACAAGTATTTCAGAGAAAATGACTCCTAAGCAGAATTTTCACTTCATAAACAATTATCTTTCCAAAATGGGACCTATTGTAAGAAAGTATGGTGGATTTATAGATAAGTTCATTGGGGATGCTATCTTGGCTTTGTATTATAGTCCGAAAGATGCTATTCTCTGTGCCGTTGAAATGCAGAAAGAATTAGAGAAGTTTAACGAATCTTATACTCATCTGAATCAAGAATTAATTGAGATTGGTATAGGTATTCATACAGGAAAAGTTATGATGGGGGTGATGGTGAACTGGAGAGGTTTGAAAGTACGGTTATAAGTGATGTTGTAAATACTGCTTCTCGAATAGAGGGTTTAACTAAGGTTTATAATTCCAAAATTTTAGTTAGCGAAGATGTTCTTATACAGTTAGATGAGAGTGTTTTTGTAAATTATTTAAAACTAGATGTTGTTCGAGTAAAAGGAAAGTCAAAAACCTTTGCTATTTATGAAATCTTAGATGGATTGTCTGATAAGAATCTTAGACTTATGCTATCTATCAAGCTTGCTTTTGAGACAGGGATTGAATGCTTTTCTAATGAAGATATTGAGCGTGCCAAACAATTGTTTGAGAAAGTTCTTGAGATGTATCCCGAACATTCTTCTGCTGGATTATATCTGGAAAGATGTATGACGTTAATTAAACCTCTAAAAAAGTTAAGGTAAAAAGAAATCGCTTTTTTTCCTCACAATATGCCAAGTTTTTGTAGGGAGGGTAATTAATTATTTACTTTTCGAGATGAGGTCACTACTTCATTTTGTATATTTTTGTTATGAAAATATTCATAGATTACTTAGTGTGACTTTTGCTATTTCGTTCATTGCTGTATCGGTAAAGAATGCTTGATATCAGTACATTGGAAAATGTAGTCAATCTTGCAATAAAATCATCTTCAATTATCTCGTAAGAATGATCCTCAAAAAATAATTTTTCTTCTTGTTCGTATACATCAATGCCTAAATATAACAAAAGCTAAAAGTTATTTCCTAATTTTGCATAAGGAAATTATTTTTTTCTATTTTCAAGATAAAATTTTATAGGATTAATCATGCGATTTATTCAATCTTCTGGAGTTTTAGAAATGTAGTTGGCGAAAAAATCTCTTTCATTCTTAACCATAATCTTTCAATCATGCCAATTTAAACTTTTTGTCTTATGCCATAAAACTTCAAGAATGAGAATAATTTTTTTACTTTTGCCCTTTTTTTTCAAAGATAGCATTCAATAATTTTTTTTGTGAGCAAACTTCTCTTAACCTTAGACTTAAATCTAGTCTCATATGGAAAATATTTTAAAGCCAAAAAAATGTACAATTTTTTTACTAAATGGGAATTTTTTTTGGAAATGGGTATAATAAAAAAATATCATATTTTTATAATGAATTTCTGTAGAAAGGCCAGCTATTTACTCTCTGTAAGCAGGTTAAATTTTAAATTAGGAAATTTATTTTTTAGTAACTACAGATTTAACTTTTCCAAGTTTACTTCTAAGTCTCATCACTGCCTTGGTGTGAAGTTGAGATATTCGAGATTCTGTAACTTCTAAAACTTCACCAATTTCTTTAAGTGTGAGATCTTCATAATAGTAAAGAACTATGACTCTTTTTTCTTTTTCTGGTAAGGTTTTAATGGCTTCTACAATAATATTTTTAATTTCTTCCTTTTCAATAATTACATCGGGATTCATACTAGAAGGAGATTCTAAAGTTTCCATAAAGGAGACTTCGTCGTTTTCATCACCTAAAAACCAAATATCGTTTAAAGAAACTAAACTAATTCCACTAATTTTAGTAAGAAAAGAATTATACTCTTCTACACTACTAAAACCCATTTCTTTAGCAATTACTTCATCCCCAACAGGTTGACCTCCTTCTTTGTTTTCTAACATCCCAATGACTTGTTCTAGTTGTTTAGCTTTTTGACGAATAGAACGGGGAATCCAGTCTACAGAGCGGAGTTCATCAAATATGCTACCCCGGATTCTCGTCATAGCATAAGTTTTAAATTTAATTTCCCTAGCTGGATCAAATTTCTCAATGGCATCTAATAAACCAAAGACCCCATAACTTACCAAGTCATCAAATTCTACATTTTGAGGCATACCTATTGCAACTCGCCCTGCTACATGTTTTACTAAAGGCGAATACTTTTCTACTAGGTAGTCTTTAATTTCTTTTTTCTTGGTTTTTCTATATTCTTTCCAAAGCTCAGTTTCATCTACATTGGCGTATTTTTTGAGCAACTTAGACATAATCCGAGTATAAGCTTATTTCCCCCTATATTTCTCTCAAGTCTTTTATTTTTTTCTCAAAAATTTTCTAATCTTTTTTGTAAAAAGTAAAAAAATAAATGCAAAGAGTCCGGAAACCCTCCTAATTGTGTAATTTCTAAGAGATTTTCTAAGCACTTGGGGATACTGTCTTTATATTTTTCGTAACCTTTGTCGTGAAACATAATTAAGTATGTCCCTAAAGCCTTAAAACTTCTCTGTAGACATTGGACTAAATAGTATTCTCGAAATCTATAATTTTTGTAAAGCGATTTTTCTCTAAAATATTCATAAAAAATTTCTCTTTGCTTAAGCCTTAAGGGACGGTAAGCATCATACAACAAACTAGCTAGATCGTATTGGGGACAACCTAGCATCATATCTTGAAAGTCAATTACACATAAACCATTTTTGGAAATAAGTAAATTTCTTGCATGAAAATCCCTGTGAGTAACAACCATATTGGGATAAGATCCAAGAAATTTTATAGAATTGTCTAAAAATTCTAAACCTGATGAGTTGATGAAAATATCTTCTGTGTGATATGTTTTTGAAAAGCGATTATAAGCTTCTAAGGTAGTATTTACTTCAAAGCTTAACTTCTTGTAATCAAAGGATTTAGAGGAAATAATTTTTATTGGTTTAAGTTCTTGAAGTTTTAAAATAATATCTATAGCAGAATAAATTTTTGTTGTATACTCTTCTTCTGAAAGTGAGGTTAAATCTATTTCGCCTTCATCACTTTGTAAAATTAAATTTAATTTAGGTTCAAAGGCAAATATTTTTGGGACAACAAAATTATTTTCTTCTAAATACTTTTGTACTTCTAAAAAAGCATAAGGAAGTAGAGAAAAATTTTGATCAATGCAAAGAATTTTTGAACCTTCTTCATAGTAAACTCTATAGTATGTACGATTTGAGGCTTCTTTAGGTATTTGCGTAATCGACAAAAATTTTCCATGTAAATTTAAAAAGTCTAAAACTTCTTTAGAAAATTCTTTCATATAAGAGAAAAAAAATCCTCTATCTCATAAAAATCATGTGGAGGTTGTGGTGGATTAGTAGGACGTTTCACAATTACTACTTCCATTCCAGCTTGTTTAGCTGCTTGTGCTTCTTCTACCACATCAGTAAAAAATATTATTTTATAAGGATTTAAATTTACAGTTTGAGCAATTTTGATATAACTTTCAGGACTTTTTTTAGAACCAGTTGTAGTATCAAAATAATTAGAAATATAACTTTGTAGATCTCCTTTGTCTGAGTACTGAAAAATTAATTTTTGAGCTAAAATACTTCCAGAAGAATAGATGGAAATAGGAATATTTCTAGCTTTTAGATAGACAAAAAATTTGACTGTATCAGAAAAAATTTGACTTTTAATTTCTCCTCTAGTATAACCTATTTCCCAAATCTTACCTTGAATTTCTTTTAAAGCAGTGCTTTTGCGATCTATTTGAATGAGATATTTGAGATAATTTGCAACACGTTTGTAATCATCTAAATGATCAATTCGTAAAGGATAAACTCCAGTCTCTACGTCTTTTCTGTTTTCTTCAAGTAAAGAGTCAACAACAATTTCAGGAATCCCATTTCTAAGTAAATATTCTTCTATATGCTCAAGTGAATATGGAAATAGTACTTGATGTACAAAATGAATAGGTGCTACAGTTCCTTCTATATCTAATAAAACATGATAAAACTGGGTTAGTTGAAAACTCATATAGAAAAGCTTAATTTATAAGCTTAGCTTGTAAAGCTAATTTATGATGCATACTTTCTTCATCTTTTGCAAAGTTTTTTACTATAGGTAACCAAATGAGTCCACAGGGAATCCAAAATAAGATAGAAACAGTAAAAGCTGTAGTTCGATCAGGAAATAATGTTAAAATTAAAGCACTTAATGCAGGTCCTAGTCCTTTTCCTAAGTCATCAGTTAAATTATATAAAGCAAAAGCTGCACTTCTAGTTTTAGGAAGATTGACGTTAATAAGCATGGAACGAATATTAGAAACAGGTAAAGCAATTATAATCCCAGTGAAAAAATTAAAAGGGGCAAAAAAAATTGACTTATAGAACTCTCCAGCATGTAGCAAAATATAACAAGGTATAATTCCTATTAGTATAGAACTCATTCCCAATAAGGGAAGATAATATTTTTTTTTATTATATAATTTTTGACCAATTACTCCACCTAAAAATGTCCCTAACATAAGACCAATAGCTGCTACAGTTAAATAACTAGAAGCCTCAACCTTACTCATGCTATAAGTAGTTTCATAATAATCTACTAGAAATACAAAAAATACACCCCAAGGGACACAGCCAGGAATTCCTTGTAAAAAAATTGCTAAATTAGTAGGAATTTTTATAATTTCTTTTATATCTTTCAAGGTAATACGATGAATATATTCATCTTGAAATTCAGCTTTTCCCTGTAGTTCTCTTTCTACTCCTCCACGAACTGGTTCTTTGCAAAAAATAGAGTAAACTGCAACAATAAAAAAAGAAGGAACAGATAAAACTATAAAACTCATTCTCCATCCATTGACAGGGTCAGCTTGTCCTAAAATTCCACCTAAAAGTTGACCTATAGAAATTCCAAGACCCATAGCTAAAGATACATATCCTGTAGCTATAACGCGGGACTTCACAGTAAAATAATCTCCAATTAAGGAAAATAAGATGGGAAAAACTCCACCTAGTCCAAATCCACAGAGCGTGCGATAAATAAAAAATTCTGTAAATGAAGTAGAAAAACCTGTCAAAAAACAAGGTAGCTCTCCAAGTACCACAGTTCCTATCAATAAATATTTTCTAGAAAACTTTTGGGATAAATATCCAATGCTCAAAGAAACTATCCCACCTAGTATAAAAAAACTAGCTGGAATAAAACCACCTAAGTAGGTATCAATTTCTTCTTGAGATTGTAAATTTAATGACTGTGCAATATTTTTTAAGTTAGGTGCAATTAAGTTTTGATCTGCAAAAAGAAAAAAAGCCATAGCTACAATAAGCCAAAAAGCTAGTACTGCCCTACCGCCATGTAAATTTAAGTCCTCTAAGCCTAAGTATTCTAAAAAGGATTTGGAAGAATTAATTGGACTTGCCTCCTAACTCAAAGCTAGTTTCAATATAAGCTGAGGCTACATCTAAAAGTTTTAGGCGAAATTCATCTAAAGACCTTTGATCAGAAAGTCTGTCAGCTATTAAATACAGTTCTTCTGCTCTTTTAGCTCTTACAGACATTTTAGGAATTACTCTTTCAGGTCCTCCCATTTCTGTAAACATCAAGGCATCTAAAATTTTCATTTTAGTGCGAAGGTCTCCTCCTTCTACTGCTAAGGCTCTAACTAGAGTGCGAACTGCTCTTTTGCCAAACCTACCAATTACTGTTTTTTCATGTTTGGCATTTGACTTTTCAAAATACTCCAGGGTCATATATGCAATAGCACGAGGATTTTTTAAATTAATGGCTTCTCTCAAAGAATAATTGTAGTATTGTAAAGCTTGGAGTTGTAGATTTTCTGCTGTAGGATCAGTTTCTGTTTTTGAAAGGAGTTTTTCTCGGACAAGTTCTAAATATCTTTTAGTTGCTGGATCTAGACTTAGGGTTTGTTGAGGACTATCCCCTAATTTAGAAAAGTAATCTGGAAATAAAAGTTCTTTATAAACAGATTTTCTTACTTCTACATTAGGATTGGAAATCCCTCCTACTAAAGCTGGGATGGATTTAATACCATATTTTTGAACGGTTGTAAGTCCTGATTTGTTTGGCTTATTTCCTTCTTTCCACTTTTCAAAATCTATACTTTGAAAATATTCTGCATTTTCTTGTTTGAGAGCATTTAAAAAAGATTTTTTTTCTAGGGAATTAGAACTTAAAAAAGAAACAAGACCAAAAACCAAGTAAAAAGCTATAACTAGTAAATTCTTCATATTTCGCCTAACTATCTTACTTACTACAAAAAAATAATTCTAGAAAACTTCAAGAGAATTTCTGGTAAAAATAATTTTTTATAACTTTCCCAATATAAAAAGGAAATTTCCAAACTGTCAGTCAAGTTTTTTTACAACGTTTTATTTTTTGCTTTATACATACCAATTGTCAAAAGTATTTTCCCTTTTTATAAATCATGAAGTTTATTTTGTAAGGTCAATCAAAATTGATTGGAAATTTTTTTTTGAACTATCGTTCAAACCCATTTTTTAATTTTTGCAGTAACTTTATCTTTTTTAGAGATGAGTTTTAGTAATTAGTAAAGTATTTTAATTTAGAATTAGAATTTTTCTAATTTTTGAATATGAGATTCAATTTCATTTTCACTTGACTCTAAAAAGAGTTTAAAAATAATTGTCCATAAGGAGCTAATCAATGAAAAAATGGATCTTAATCTTAACTTTAAGTATAATTTATTATAATGGGATTTATTCCCAAACTGAAACTCCCAGTGAGACTAAAAAAGATACTCGATGGGAAAAAACAGAAATTTATGTAATTGGAGATAAAGAAAAAGGACTCAAAAGAATCCCCGGTTCAGCTACAATTATTGACAACAAAAAATTAGAAGAAGTTCGTCCTACAGACAATATGGAGATTTTACGCACTGTCCCAGGTGCAGTAGTTCGCTACCAAGACCCAGCTGGTTTAACTATGAACTTAGGCTTTAGAGGGGTTTCCAATCAGGTTTCAAGGAAAGTTTTAATTTTAGAAGATGGAATTCCTGTCTCTTTAAATCCTTATGGAGAACCTGAAATGTATTATACCCCTTCTATTGAAAGGATGGAGAGGATAGAAGTAGTAAAAGGTTCTGGTTCTATTTTATATGGACCTTCCACTATAGGGGGAGTCGTAAATTTAATTACTCGAAGACCACCTAACACTCCTTCTTTTTATACTCATACAGTAGGTGGAGAAAATGGTTACTTTTCTACTTTTACTGGTTACGGTGGAATGTATGAAAATACAGGAGTAGATATTTCTATCTTAAGAAAACAAGGAGATGGATTTAGACAAAGTCAAGCTTTCAAAATAAATGAATTTAATATAAAAACAATTACTAAATTAAACGAAAAAAATTATTTTACACTTAAAGTAGGACTTCACCAACAAGAGTCCCAAGCTACCTATATTGGAATTACTACTGGAATGTTTAATGGTTACCCTACAAAAAAATCTTACTATAACTCTACAAATGTAAAAGCAGGTGAAAATCCTTTAACTGCACCCGGGATATATCAATTTAAAGGAGCCAAGTCGAATCCTGCAGAGCAAGATAGGCGAGTAATTGAACGTTGGGCGACTACACTAGGACATGAATATAATTTTAATGAGGCTTGGAAACTTGTAACTAAAGTATATGCTTATGGAACCAAAAGAAATTGGGCAAGACAAGAATATACACGTAATACGACAGTAGGACAACTTCCCCCTTCTACAACGTTAGTTGCTTATGATACAGAGCCTTATACCGATAGAATTGGGGATACTATATGGATGAGAAATACAAATGTTCACAGAGATAGAAATTATTTTGTAGGTGGAATAGAATCTCGATTACAAGGTGATTTTGAAACAGGATCTATCAAGCATGAGTTAGATTTAGGTCTAAAGTATGAATACAATAGAGCCAATATTCAGCTTTTAAACGGACCTGATACTCCTGACTTTGCAATACCGCAAACAACAAATTCTTACTACTTAATTTCTAGTCCTTACTCTCTAGCTAAATCGGGAGCTTTAAGAGACGATGAACTCAGACAAGCTAGAGCTTTGGCTACTTGGATACAAGATAGGATTAAACTTACAAAAGATTTTTCCATTATTCCAGGTCTTCGCTATGAGTCTATTCGTCAAACGAGACTTATTCAAAGAGGAAGGGCTTTTGATCCAATAAGTTATACTAGTATTGGAACTACTACTTTTCAATTTGACAAAGAAGGGAAAAATGGAGTTCAAATCTTACTACCCGGATTAGGAGTGACCTATGATATAAAAGAAAACTTTTTGTGGTTTGCGGGAGCTCATAGAGGATTTTCTCCTGCTAGATATGAGTCAGCTATTAGTCCTTCTGCAGAAGATTTATCTTTAAAGCCTGAACTTTCTTGGAACTATGAAAGTGGATTTAGGGGAGATCTAACGAAATATTTTTATACTCAAATTGTAGGTTATTACTTAAATTTTCAAGAACAAATTATTAACTCCTCTGCAGCTGGGGGAAACTTAGGTGCTAGACCTGTAAATGCTGGAAAATCTCTCCATAGAGGAGGAGAGCTTACTTTAGCTTTTGACTTTGGAAAATTTTTTGAGCAGGCTTATAGCTTAGCTTTAGAAATAAATTCTTCCTTAAATGATGCAAGATCCAACCAATATAGCTTTAATGCTGACGCTCTTAGGCAAGGAAATCCTGATCCTCTTTTACAAAAAGATACAAATGGTAAATTTTTACCTTATGTTTCTCGTGAAGTTCACGCAGTTGGTTTAAGTTGGTTTTTAAAGTCGGGATTTTATGCTAGAGTAGAATACCAATATTTTTCTAAGCAATATCATGATTTAAATAATACTAAAACTGTCTATTGGTATGATTCATTTGGAACAGAAGAAAAAAAATTATTGAGATACTTAGACATAGCTTCTGATGCCTCTGGTACAAATGGAGTAATTCCAGCTTTTGAGCTAGTAAATGCTTCTTTAGGATTTAAGCATCCAGAAAAAAGATGGTCTGTATTTCTCAATGGGAAAAATCTTTTTGATAAAAACTATATTTCAACTAGACTACCTGAAGGAATTCAGCCAGGTCTTCGCAGACAAATTAACATAGGATTTAGTATGGAACTTTAAAACGTTCTTTGGAGTTTGGAAAAAAGTTATTTTTTCACAGATGAGGTAAAGATTGAAAAGAAATTTATGAATAACTCAAAAAGTAAATAATTAGTTGATTAAATCTTATCTTTGATTTCTTCGCAAAAACTAAGTTTTAAACTTTACATTATACTAGAGTGAGAATAATAGGATAAGGTATTTTGTAGTTGGCGTAGGTTTGTTTGTAAAGCTTGGAATGTTTTTGTAGTTTTTGGGCTTTTTTGCTACAGTCGAAAGTGTAAAATCCTATGGATGTAGCTTCGTTTCCCAAAAATCTGTTGAATTAGTCTGGGCCTAGAGTGGTAGAGTGTAGTATCTCCAAATTTCGTCTTGACAAGGTCTACAAATTCACCCACTAAGGAAAGTTCTAAACTCAACAGAAAAGCAAATAACCAACAACGGGAGACCCCACATCCATAAGCAAGGATTCCAGGCTCATGCCAATCCACATCATCAGGACGAAACGAAAACTTCTCTAATTCTAAACCTTCCTTTTGATAAGTCAACTTAGGTTTACCCTGAAACGGCAAATATCCAGAAGCAAAAAAGCCCCTATATTTCTCTAAAAGCCTCTTTAAACCCAATTTAAAGTTGTAAGATCTCTTATTTGTTTTGGTATTTAATACAACAGGCAAAAACTAAGTCTAGCTTCTTGGTTAGATGCTTTGGAATAAGTAAAGTCGATACGGTAGATCTTTCGAAAGCTTTTAAGTTTACCTTCTTATCATGTTTACGGCGAAAAATAGTCTGCATAGAACCCTCCATCTTATATAATACAAAACTACAATCTAATTTCGGATTTTTTCCTATTTCTACTAAAAAACGAAATTTCATACCTGAAGGAAACATGTTTTAAAACCTGAGAGAAAAAATTCTTTATCACTCTTTGAAAAAAGTTAGATTTTATAAAAACTAGTTTTTTTAAATTAATTCATAAAATTTTGGAAAATTCTAAAAAACATAATTTTTCTTAAATTATAAAAGTTTTTAACCTTAAACTTTTGTATAGTTTATATTTTAGTTCCATTTAGAAGGTTTAATTGTAAATAATAAATTTCAAAATACTAAAAAGTCATATAAGGATTATTAGTTATAAACAAATTTAAATATTGAATATCAAATCCAAATACCGTCTCTGTAGTTAATAAAAATTGGATAAAGTAATTTTTTGATTGTATAAACTTCTCTGTCTTTCCTCTTGGATTTTTAAAGATTTCTATTAGCTTTATAGATAAGGAATCCTTTCCTCTCGACTTTTCCTAAAGCTAGCTTAATATTGTGACAAAAGAGCCTTGTTTCTAGCTATTTTTTCTATCCAAATAAACACTAAATAACCAAAAATACAAAATAAAATAGAGTGAATGACAAAAGATGAAACTTCAGTAAAAATAATTTTTTGATTAAAATATAAACTATTTTGTAGTTGAGTCATTCCTAAGGTCAAAGGAAAGTGATCATAAATAAAAGCTACAAGACTTGAATTTAGAGTGCTTCTATTCTGCCAAAAAAGACCTAAAAAAGCAAAGTTAATGATCTGAAAGAAAAATCCTACCCTCTTAAACAAAAGTGTAATTCCCGCAAAGATATAAGCTAGACCAAAAATACCTATAGCCATAATTGTTAAGAAAAAAATAGTTTCTGGAATAGAATGTAAAATATCTATTTGTAAGCTTTTTAAACTAAAAACATAAGCACTTAGTAGAAGATAAAAACTTATAATCTGACGTGGCAACTGGGCAATCCCTCTTGCTAATAGAACTTCAGCTAAGCTATGTCCAGAAATAGAAAGCTGTTCTAAGGTACCTGTCTGACTTTCATTTTGAATTTGACCCGACCAACCCATTTGAGTAGATAAGACAAATTGCATTAAAGCATATCCTAAAACCATTTTTTCTCTATTTAAGAGATTGGTCATTCCATCTGAAAGCTGATGAAATCCAAATAAAATAGCTAATAAGATTAAATACATAAAAAATAAAAAAGAAAGAATTTCCAAAGGATAACGCTTCATATAAATATAATCTCTTTTGACTTCAGCTTTTACTAATAGTAAAAAATCATATAAAAACACTGGAACTTCACCTACCTTTAACTACTAAGAAATAAGTTTTTTCTTTTTTATACACTTCTAAATTTAAACCAAAAGTTTTACTGAGATATTTTTCTTGAAAAGCCTCTTCTATTTTTCCTTGATAAATAGTTTTCCCGTTGTGAATTAAAAAAGCATGAGTAAAAAAACTAGGTATTTCATCTATTCTATGAGTAATTAAAATACAAACAAATTCATTTTTCTGATGATATTCGGTAAGTAATTCAAAAAAATCTTCTCTAGCATGTATATCTAAATTTGCAGTTGGCTCATCTAAAATTAAAATTCTAGGTTTTTTTATTAAAGCTCTAAGAAGTAGAACTTTTCTTTTTTCTCCAGAGGACAAGGTGTCAAAATTTTGCTCGGGGTAAATCCAAGAGTTAGACTCTAAAGTTTGTTCAATAATTTCTTCTTGAGATTTTGTTGTTTGCGTATATAGCCCAATTGAATTGAGTAGTCCTGTTCTTAAAATATCTCTAACAGTAAGTTGTCTTTGAATTCTAGTTTCTTGATGAGAAGATTCTAATATACCTATATATTTTTGTATTTCACGAAGAGGATAATCTCCATAAGTTTTTCCTAATACTTGAATACTTCCAGAAGTAGGCCATTTGTAGCCAAATAAAAAATTGATAAGACTAGTTTTTCCAGAACCATTTTTTCCCAAAAGAACCCAGTTTTCTTTAGGCTTTATTTCCCAATTGATAGAATCTAAAATAACTTTATTTTCTACTTTCCAGCTTAGAGAAGAAATTGACAAATAAGAACTAAAGTTTTTGTCCATTCAAATAAGCTTTATTCATATTTTCTATGATTCTATGAAATTGGTCTTCACTTTCTATTTTCATTAGTTGTAAAACAGGTGGGTAAATAGTGGCATAGCTTGCTTTAAAGTCTAAAACATCTGCCATCATATTGGCTAAATAAATAATTTCTACAATGTCTTTATGTTCTTCAGGAGCTAAAAAAGGTTTGTGATGAAACCTACAAACTGAAACTAACTCTTCTGGAAAAGACCACTTTTCAAGTAATAGACCTGCAATTTCTGGATGACTAATTCCTATAGAATACTCTTCCATTATGACAGAATTATTTTTTTCCCTAGTTTTAAGAGCTTGAATTTTGTCAGTAATTTCTTTACCTAAGGAAAGTAAAATTAATTTACCTATGTCGTGTAAAAGACCTGCAGTAGAAGCTAAGTCTGCAAATTTATTTTTACCACTCTCAACTGCTATGTTTCTTGCAAAAAAACTCACCTTATTGGAATGTTCCCAAACTTCTTCAGCTTTTTTATAGCGATTCCCTAAAACCTTATTTACCCCTGTGACATAGAGTAAATTTTTTAGATTTTTTAATCCTACAATTTTTAAAGCTCCCAGCACAGTATTCTGCTTAGCTCTTGTAACAAAAAAAGCTGAGTTAGAAAGTTTCAAGAGGTCAGCACTAAGACCTGGATCTTTTTCTATTTCAGCACTTAAAGTCTGAATGTTTGAATCAGGATTATTACAGAGGTTAATAAGTTTGGTTACACTTTGAGGTAGAGAAGGAAGGTTCTCAATTTCATCTAAAATTTTTGCATTAAATTTAGAATCTATAATTTGTGGAACAACGTTATGCGGAATAAATAAATTTACTTTAGTTACAATAGGTGTAAACTCCATCTTAAAATTTTCATAACCTATCCCAGAATTTTTTAAGAGAATGTGGGTAAGAATAATTCCAAGACCTGCACTTTCTGTGGTATCTGAAAAATCTAAAAAAGCATCAGAAAGATCTGTATATTGCTTAGCCTTTTCTATTCGAACTCGAATTCGCTCTTGTTCTTGTGGTAAAACAGGAGAGTTGTTTTCTACCTCAAAGAAAAATCCCCCATTTTTAATTTGCATATTTACATGGATATAAAATTCAGAATCAGATAAATACTTTTCTTGCTCTGTCCATTTCATTGTGACTTCTTCTGAAAAACTTTCCATGCCTTTTTTATAGTCTTGAGGATTATTTATGTCTAAATTCATCCTTCCAAAAAAAAGTCTTTTTGCATTTGCTTTGACTGCATTCATGAGTATTTCTTTAGCAATGGTAAAGACTACTTCTGTTAAAAAAATTTGATCATAGTAATGAAACAGCAATACGAATAAGTGATAAATATCCTTCAAGTTTTCTTCTGAAATGTATTTAAATTGAATTTTTACAATTTGACCGGCTAAAAGTTTGTCGTATGAATCAGTTACTTTTGTAGGCATAAAAAAACCTTTTTACTAAAAAAATAATTCTGTAGTATACAAAATTATAAGTATTATTTTCATGCAATGAAAATATTTCCTAGACTAATTAGAATGAATAGGCTCTGTAATTTGTTTAAGAACTCCTCTAGGACCTTTTCTAAGTAAGGAACTCAAAAACAAACAAGCTAGGATTACCAATGAAATCCATTGCAAAATACCATATTGCTCAAGTGAAATTTTATGTATTTCTGTTGGCTTGGAAACTAAAATAAAGTCTACTATCCAGCCTAAAAAAATGGAAAAAAAAGTTACACTCAAACCAAACAAAAAGGCAATTTTTTTACCATGTAGCTGACTTAGTACTCCAAAGGTAGTTAAGTTTGTAGCTGGTCCAGAAATTAAAAAAGCTAAAGCTGCCCCTAAACTAATACCTTTATGAATGGCAATAGCTGCAATAGGAGTAGCACCAGAAGCACAAACATAAATAGGAACTGCTAGTATAGCAAAAAGAGGAACTTGTAAAAAACTAGGAAACTTATTTAAAACTTCATATCCAAAAATAGGCTCTAATATAGAAGCTAATAACAAACCTAAAAGTATCCAAGGCATGGTATGATCTAATAAGTCCACAAAACCATAACGAAGTCCTAATTTTAGTCTCTCGAAAAAACTTATTTCTTGTTGTTTACGAAATATAGTATTACAACTTACAGGAGGAATCCATTTTCCTAAAAGATAGGCAACAAATACAGCAACTACAAAAGCAGCTAAAAGTCTTGCAAACATCATTTCTTTTCCAAGAAGAGGTAAAGAAAGTAAAATTGCATCTAATCCTAATTCAGGAGTAGCAATTAAAAAGCCAATACTAGCACTAGCAGGTACACCCTGGGTAATAAGGGTCCTATAGAGAGGAATGACTCCACAAGAACAAATAGGAAGTGGCAATCCAAAGACTACTCCTTTGAGAGATAAAAGAAATTGGTTACCTTGTTTCATCCATTCTAAACTAGAAGGAGTTAAAAAAAATTTTATAAGTCCTGATAGCAAATAAGCAGCTAAAAGAGCTGGAGCACTTTCTAAAGACAGATTTATAAAAGTATCTAAAAAAGTAAGAGAAGTAGAGTTGGAATTCAATTCATTTGGTTGCCCTACAAAATAAACAACAAAAAGAATTCCAAAAGTTGCACCTAACGTTTCTAATAAATATAAATCTTTAAAATGAAAAAGAGGTATTTTTTCATGAGAATGTTTTTGGAAATAAGGTTTTTCAAAAATTAAATGTAAAAGTGTTGCTGCAATAAAAGCTTCCAAGTAATAATGAAAACTTTTGTTTCCAATTTCACTGATTTTTTCTCCACCTAAAAATCCAAACACAGCAGCAGCTACAATTGCAAACATAACTAAACTAGCTAACTTAGTGCCTTTGGTTTCTTGGAATGTGGCAAATAAAATAAGTCCAACTGGAAAATTATGTAAAATAATGGCTGGAGCTAAATGACTTTCTTTTGTTAAAGTAGAAATTCCTGCACTTTCAAGTATGGTATGTAAAATAAAACTAATAAATAAAAATAAAAGTTCGTGAAATTGATGAGAGTGATGAGTAATTTTTTTAAGTATAGAAGGTAAAACTAACCCTAAAATAATAAGTAGAAATGAGATAAACCCACCTTTCTCAATAGACTCAGGAATTAAGTGTATAAGAGAAATACTCCCAACTGAAAACAAGGAAAACGCATCTAAAAAAGGAAAAAAATTTTTATTTCTTAAAGAAAATAGATAGAGAAGGGGAGCAAGAAGAAAACCTAATAAGGAAAAAAGAAAGAAGAGAGTGTTTTCGTACAAATTACCTCAAAATCTCATTGATCAGTCTACCTAAAAGTTGATCGTGAGTTTGAATAGATTTAGAATTGGCTTCGTAAGCTCTATTTACTTCAATCATTTCTACCATTTCTGTAACTACTTGTACATTGGAAGCCTCTAGATATCCTTGTAAAACTTGTGGTCCCTCTAATTCATTTTCAAAAGGCATAGGCTCACCTGATTCAGGAGTGTCAGCATAAAATGAGTCTCCTTCCTTATCTAGGTGACGCGGATTTTCCACAGTGCGAATTTTGATTTTATCGAGTAAAATGGGATTGTTAAAGCGATTGTGTTCTACAGAAGTTGTGGTCTGTGGATGATTTCCTATATCTGCATTGATATAAATTTCCCCATTTTCTTTGATGAGAAAATTTGCATGGGTAATTTGGATAGGACCTTTTTCACCCATGAGGGGAAAGCCTAGAGGGGTAACCAGGTTTCCATTTTTATCTAAGACAAATGCCCCACTTCGAGAAAGCCTTTCTCCACGATTAGTCATAACAACAAAAAAAGCAGGTCTTTCTGCTCCTGGTTTATCTTGTAGCATGATGTCGTAGGGATTGTCTGTTTTTTTGACTGCCCCTTGTTCAAACCGAGTATAGATTTCATTTACTTCCATTCCAAGTCCAAGTTTTCCCACTACGGGAGCAGTATCAAAAGAACCCATGGGAACTTTCCCGACCCCATCTTCATCGTAGCGATGAATGAGCATCTCTGGAAAAGTTTTAAAAAGGGTTGTATCTCTCTTGAAAGCTGTTTTATCACTATTGGCAAGATTATTGGCAATCACATCCATACGAACTTGCTGGGAAACCATTCCATTTGTAGAAGTATAAATTCCTCTTAGCATAAACCCCTCACTTTAGTATCGAGTGAAGATAAAAAAGCTTAAGAAAAAAACAAAAATGCTTTTATCTTAAAACAAAAAATCAGTGGTGATGCCCATTTTCTCCATGAACATGTCCATTAGCTATTTCTTCAGAGGTAGCATCTCTGACATCACGAATATTTACTTCAAAATGCAACTCAAAACCTGCTAGAGGATGATTAGCATCTACAAAGACAATATCTTCTTCTACCCCTGTCACTGTCAAAGTATAGTAGTTTCCATTTCTCTCAGCATGAAAC
>Ga0308414_1001030_pt1 | contig 18181 bp, 16 predicted proteins | sample HotsprSampleOS50_FD_205667 | JGI IMG/M metagenome (GOLD analysis project Ga0308414, IMG submission 205667) | Hot spring phototrophic mat microbial communities from Octopus Spring, Yellowstone National Park, Wyoming, United States - 20090730_OS50 ...
GCCGTAGAAGTACGAGAGCGAAATATCCTTCAGCACCTGCCGGTTTGGCGGCACAATCTTCCCGACCCGAATCATGGAATAGATAATTTTTGTGTCGGTCACGGTACGACCTCACGCTTTACATAAGATAGGACTGCAGGAGTGATATGTGGGTGCAGGGTTGGCGTGGAACAATCGGTGTAATAGTAACACAGGTTAAGGGGATGTGGGGAGTGGGCTTCTAAAAATCTGTTTACAGGTCTTGACATTACTATAATCATGAGGTAAACTTGCGCCGATCTCCAATTTGTCTGACATTCTTACAATACCGATAAGCGGAAGAGATAAAGCCTCGTCATCTTCGTGTCGTGCTATTAAGATTCGCGCGATCGCCAGAATTTCTGCTCGAAGCATGTCCAGGGAGATGGGCAGTATGGCAGGTTACACCGACGCCTCATCAGCAGCTCGTCCGGGTCGATGGAACAAACGAGCACAGCGTGAACTCATTGCAGGTTTGCTCTTTTCGACACCCTGGCTCATAGGTCTCATTGTAATCATTGTCTACCCAATGCTGACGACGCTGTACTACAGTTTCACTCGCTACGATATTCCACTGGCACCGCGCTGGATTGGGCTGAAGAATTACATCGATCTATTTACTGCTGATCGTTTCTTTCCGAAGGTGTTGTTCAACAGTGCATTTTTGACATTGATCGGCATACCGGCGCAGCTGACACTGGCACTGGCGTGTGCCATGCTGCTCAACATCAAGATTCATGGTCAGGCGCTCTGGCGTACCGTGTATATCCTGCCAACGCTCATGCCACCGGTAGCACTGGCGCTCCTGTGGCGCTGGATGCTTAACCCGGAACTTGGATTGGTCAATAATGCGCTGCGATCCATCGGTATCTCAGGTCCGCTCTGGTTTGCTGATCCGCTCTGGTCAAAACCAAGCATTATTCTCATGCAATTATGGGCAGTTGGTGCAATGACCGTGATCTACCTGGCAGCACTCCAGGGCATTCCACACGAACTGTACGAAGCCGCCGAAATCGATGGAGCCGGGCGATTGCAACGGTTCTGGAACATTACGCTGCCGATGATTTCCCATGTAACGCTCTTTCAGTTGATCACAGGAGTGATCTGGTCGCTGCAATTCTTTACCGAGGCCTACATTATCGGCGGGGTTGGCAGCAATCCAGGAGCGCCGGAGGGGTCGTTGCTGTTCTATGGTCTGTATCTCTATATACAGGGGTTCCAGTACCTCAACATGGGGTATGCGTCTGCCATGGCATGGATATTGTTCATCATTACGGCACTGGTTACGTGGTTGCTCTTGCGCGGTCTTCGGCGCTGGACGTTCTACGATGTTACGTGATGGAGACAGGTATGAGCGCTACCGTCTCTGAGCAAAGGGTGACTGCCCAACGTCAGACACGCCTGATTGCTGTACGGCGACGTCTGATCCGTTTGCTCTTGCATATGCTGGTAGCGGGCGTTGGCATTCTGTTCCTTTTCCCCTGGTTATGGCTTGTTTCCACCTCACTCAAGTCGCCAGAGCAGATGATTGCCATCCCCCCACGCCTGATCCCCGATCCGGTAATGTGGATCAATTACTACTATGGCGTCACATATGTCAATTTCCCGCGCTATATGGCGAACACTCTGATCGTCGCCGTATCGGTGACGCTGGCTCGCCTGGTCTCGTGCACTGTCGTAGCGTATGCGCTCTCGCATATCAACTGGCCCGGCAAGCGCGTGCTGTTTGCGCTCGTACTGGCGACGATGATGTTGCCGGCTCAGGTGACAATCATCCCCCTGTTTATCATTTACAGCCGATTGGGATGGGTGAATACGTTTCTGCCGCTCACGGTTCCGGCGCTGTTTGGCGATGCGTTCTTTATTTTTTTGATGCGGCAGTTCTTTGTAACCATTCCGAAGGATCTGATCGATGCCGCACGCATTGATGGCGCTTCTCACTTCGGCATCTATCTGCGCATTGTCATGCCACTTGCGCGGCCGGCGCTGGCAACGCTGGCGGCGTTCAGTTTTATCTGGACCTACAACGATTTTATGGGTCCGTTGATCTATCTCAAGGATCGCGATCTCTGGACGCTCTCGCTTGGTATGCAGGGATTTACCCAGCGCTACGGTGCTGGCGGTACGGCGCTCGGCGCAATGATGGCAGCAGCCACGCTCTATACATTGCCGATGATTCTGCTTTTTCTGGCAGCGCAGAAGACCTTCATTCGCGGCATTGTTACCACTGGCTTGAAGTAGCGACCGGCACCCGTGTCTGGTGCGATCATGCAGACAGTGGTCGATGATGGAGCACTGGAGTTCTCAGGAGGTGATGTTCGATGAGTACGCCCAAAATCTCGCGCCGCCAACTGCTGAAGATGGCAGGAGTCAGTGTAGCCGGTTCGTTGATCCCCGCATGCGGCGGCCCGCCTCAGGGTGGCGCAGGGACGCCCGCAATCGGGGCAACCGCTGCACCTCAGCCTACAGTTACCGCTGTCGGTCCAACGGTCACGCCGATACCTCTCCCTCAAGGCGAAACCATCGAGGGCTTTACGCCGCAGATGAGTGATCCCAGTGCGCCAATCAGAATCGTCTATTGGTGGGGGAACGACTATGAGCCGGCGCTGCAATTCACCAATGATGTCATCGCGCGCTTTTCCAAAGCCTATCCGAATGTAACAATCGAGCCAGTGGCAGGTCAGGATTGTGACGCGTTCATTACCGCCGCCGCCGCCGGGACGCCGCCCGATCTGTTTCACACGTGGGATTGCGTTGAACGCATGGGCGTGTGGGCGCGCCGGAATGTTATCATTCCGCTTGACGATTACATTGCCAGGAGCAAGTTTCCGCTCGATGATTACGCTCCTGGTATTATGGACACCTGCCGAATGGACGGCAAAATCTGGGGAATGGTCGACTCGGCTGGCGTATTCCTGCTCTGGACGCGACCTCCCTATTTCTCCGAGATCGGGAAGCCAGCTGATGCGCTGCCACAGGATACTGACGAAATGTGGCAGTGGGCGAAGGATCTCACGAAAACAAGCGCCGACGGCGCCATTGAACGCCTCGGCATGCGTCTGCCGAACTGGTTGTGGGAATATTTTGCGTGGATTGCCAACTTTGGCGGTGAAATCTGGGATGTGAATGCGGAACAGCCAACTCCTGACCATCCCGGCGTGCTGGCGGCGCTCAATGATCTGGTTGCTCAGGTGAAGCAGTATGGCGCTGATAATCTGTTGCGATGGTCATCCGGTCTCGGCGCTGGCGAAGGCGCGCAGAACCCCTGGCTGGCGGGCAACGCCGTGATGCAGGTTAGTGGTGACTGGACTGGTCAGTCGATCTTTGACTTTTTCCCCGACTGGAAGTATGGTGAACAGTACAATGCCGCAGCACCACCGCCAGCGCCAGCAGGCAAACGCGCTGGCGAGAGCGCAATTGCGTGGTGGTCGTGGCCCTGGGTGATTCCGTCAGGAACAAAATACCCGGATTGGTCGTGGGAAGTGCTGCGCTACTATCTCTCGACTGAATACCAGATTGCGGTTCGCGCCAAGTTCAAGGAGATGCCGGTGCGTAAGAGTATGATCAATGATGAGCGCTTGGGGCATCCCTGGATCAAGGCAGCGCGCGAGATTATCAACGGTCAGCGCAGGTTGACGACCATGATGCCGATGAATCCGGTCGCTGCTGAATATTCCAACCTGCTTGGCGAAGCAATCGATGGAGTTCTACGGCTGAACCGGACGCCGGAGGATGCGATGGCGCAGGTCAAGACGGAAACCTTGCAGAAGCTTAAGGATTTGCAGGGATGTTTGTGTGGCAATCCGGGTTAGCAACCCTGGTCAGGAGGATCTATGACGGCGCTCTCACAGGCTGAAATCGATGCATTCCTGGCAGAGCCGCATATCGCTCGGATCGCTACAGTCCGACCCGATGGCAGACCACACATTGCGCCAATGTGGTTCTGGTGGGATGGTACAAGCATGTATATGGAGACGCCACCCACGTCGGTCAAAGCCAGGAATCTGCGCACCAATCCGAATTGTGCGATTGCAGTGGACATTACACAGGGCGGGTTGCGCTTCAAGTCTGTCATCCTCGAAGGACGCGCAGAACTGCTCGACGATCCAGAGTATGCTCGCGCAATGGCGCGCCGCATCTATACGAAATATCTCGGTGAAGAAGGGATACAATCACCCACTCCAGCACAGATGATCAATAATCCGCACGTTATCATCAAACTCACACCAATGCGTGTCATCACCAATGATGACACGCGCAGCGGTCTTGCTCCCATTCCGTGAGAGGTGATGTTGTCACGCCGCGCGGAACTTGTGGAGCGCTTCGCGATTAAGTTCGATGCCGAGTCCTGGGCGTTGCGGTAGGGGAATAACGCCATCGACCAGCCGCAGTTCATCGACCACGAGTTCCTTCCGCAACGCCGACTCTGAGAGTTCGGCGGGAAGAAATTCGATGTAGGGGCAGCAAGCCGTGGCAGCCGCGAGATGAGCGCTTGCTGCGATGCCGATACCGCTTTTCCAGCAGTGCGGCACGATCAGGCGGCCGCGATCCGCTGCAATCTGACAGATTTTCCGCGCTTCAGTAAAGCCGCCTACACGACCAATATCTGGCTGCAACACGTCGATTTTTCCCCGGTCCGCGAGGTCGAGAAATTCCCAGTGAGTGTTCTGCCACTCCCCGGCTGCAATCCGAATCGGTGAGTGATCGACCAGGAATGCATGCCCCTCCAGGTCATCAATATCGAGCGGCGTCTCCAGAAAAAAGATATCATATGGCTCCAGACGACGCAGTACCCACAGCGCCTGTTTGGGGTCATTCCAGGCATATGCAACATCCACCATAAGCGTGAAGTCCGGACCGACTGCCTCACGGCAGGCTGCAACAATCTCAATGACGTGCTCGTCACGCTCATTCAGACCATTGTGCGCATACGGTCCGTTGATGCACACCTCCAATTTGGCGGCGCGATATCCAAACTCTTCCCGTGCACGTCGAACCTTCTCTACAAGCGATGCGGTATATTCCGCCAGGGTGCGACCAGTCGGCAGCAACGATGCATATGGCACAATGTAATCCTTTACCGCGCCGCCAAGGAGAGTGTGAACTGGAACGCCTAACGCTTTGCCTTTGATGTCCCAGAGCGCCATATCGATGGCTCCAAGTGCACAGATGAGCGCACCACGTCTGCCGTTCATCTTCGAGCCAGTGTATAGTTTTTGCCAGATCGCCTCAGGTTGTAGCGGATCGGCACCCATTAGCATTTCTTCGATCCCCAATCCCATCGAATGCGTGCCGCGCGCCTGGATGCACGCACGCGCAATCCAGGGATTAACATCTGTTTCGCCAATGCCGACGATTCCCTCGTCGGTGTGCACCTCAACGATGAGATTATCCTGCGCTGAAGAACTGGCGCCAGTATCGACATCCGGCACAACAAGGACGTGGCAATCAATGCGCGTAATCTTCATGTCACCTCTCCGCTGTATCACTCCGTAATCACAGGAATGGTCTCCGGCGCCCGACGGTGCAGAGGCTCGCATCCGGTCACCGTCACGACGAATTGATCTTCCAGGTCGAACCATCCCCACTCGTTGGCAAAGATCGGCTCACATGACACAATCATGCCGGGTTCGAGCACGAGATGGCAATCAGGATGCACCGAAATGCCGCCAGTGTTGAACAATCCATGCCCGATGCGCCCTGTCAATCGCGCTGGCAATCCGAGGCGCTGCTCCATCCGTGCGTATGCAGCGTAGATATCAGAGCACTGCACACCGGGACGAATCGTCGCCTCCATCGCACGGACACATTCCCACGCGACCCGATACCAGTATTCGACTGCCGAAGGCGGTTTCCCAATGTACCAGACACGATCAACATCGCCCCAATACCCTGCATACGTTACGCCGCTGAGACAGCGTGATACCGTGTCACCAGGACGAAAGACGCGATTGGTGGCAGTAGCGTGAAAGATGACCGAGTCGTTACCTGACGGGTTCCGAATATCCCAGGCGCCCATCGGTGTGTAGACATAAGGTTGATCGCCATAGCGTGCAGCGAATGTTGCAGCCAGACGACGGTGAAACTCGCGTTCCGAAATGCCTGGCGTCAGAATATGCGGTGTCTGCTCGTGGATCCAGACCCCGGCTTCGCAGGCCAGGCGGGTGCGCTCGATTTCGAGCGGCGTGTGGATCTGCATCAGGCGACGGATGACCGGCGAACCGTCGACCAACTGCACATGTGGCAGCAGATCGCGCAGCAGCAGAAAATCGTTTACAGCCATCCCCAGTGTCATACAGTCACCGAGTTCGAAGCCAACACGCGCGCGCATAAGCCCCAGGTCGGCGAACAGGCGTGGAACCTGCCAGAGTCCCCAGATCTCTGCCCGCGGTTGTTCTGCGGGATCGACCCGTTCGACAATAGCGCGAATCTCACTGACCCACGTTGTTCGTCGGGTTGTGTTGAAATGTTCGCCAGCCGCAGTCGGCGGCATATACAGATAGTCGCCGTCGTGGGTCAGAATGAACCAGGTTGATCGCACCGGGCACTGATCGTGCCATTCGTGCGGTTCACGAAGACTGGTGAACCACCATCCGACGGTGCTACTGGTAATGACCAGCGCATCAAGGTTGTGTTCCTCCATGAGACGACGTGCTCTGGCAAGGCGCAACAGATATTCTTCATATGGAATATCGTGACCAAGGTTGTATGAAGGATAGTTGAGCCACGCATCGTATGCGTGCGCCAGTACATCGTAGTCAAACATTTGTTCACGCCCCGGTCAATCGATAATTGCACTCTCAGCCTGAAAGGATACACCCCAGGGCCGCACACGCGGCGGATGACGCGCAATAGCTGCTTCGTTCAGTTCAATGCCAAGTCCAGGAGCAGTTGGCAGTTGCAGATATCCCTGCCGGACGCGCACTGGCTCTGGATCGATGAGGAACTCGTCGCGCCAGGTAGCAGACCAGAGGTAATCATCGGCTGGCATTTCCTGAATGCTGAAATTGGGAAGGTTGGCAATTAGATGAAGGATCGCCGCTGTGCATACGGGACCGTGCGGATTGTGCGGCGCCACACTGACGAAGCGCGCCTCGGCGAGCGCAGCGATCTTCTTGCACGTCAGCAGACCGCCGACGAAAATGACGTCGGGCTGAATATAACCCACCAGCTGACGATCAAGAATCTCCCAGAACGCCGCAGCCGTGAAGATTCGCTCCCCAAAGGCAAGCGGTATCGGCGTATGAGCAGCGACGTGCGCCAGTGCGTCGAGGCTTTCGGGAGGCGTTGGTTCTTCCAGGAATAGAGGGCGCAGAGGCGCGATTTCGCGAGCGAGGCGAATGGCGGTTGTTGCATCCAGCCGCCCGTGGCATTCGATCAGGAGTTCGACATCATCGCCGACTGCCTCGCGCACCGCCTGGATTTGACGAACCACATGGCGCATCTGCGCCGGATTGAGCGTGAGAAAAAAATCAGACGGCAGCGGATCCCATTTCAGCGCTGTCCATCCTTCTGCAACCGCTGCGCGCGCCTCTTCGACACGCTGCTCGATGGAATGACCGGATGTTTCCTCGCTGATGTGGGTGTAACAGCGCACGCGGCTGCGACAGGGTCCACCAAGCAGTGTGTAGACCGGAACGTTAAGCGCTTTGCCGAGGATGTCCCACAGCGCCATTTCGACGCCGCCTAATGCAGCCAGAAACACAACACCACGGAAGAAACTGCTATGGTACAGGTTACGCCAGTGGTTCTCGATCTGAAATGGATCCTTGCCCAGCAGATAGCTTTTGATATCCTGCAGCGCCGCCACCACTGCGCGTTCCTGACCCGGCAGGGTTGCTTCGCCAAAACCTGTCATCCCGTCGTCCGTAGTGATCTTGACAAAGATCCAGTCGCGCCAGTCGGCATCGACAACAAAGACCTGCATGCCAACAATCTTCATGCCACAACTCCTGGTCTCGCAGGTTGCCAGACCGGTCGAACAGATCTGCGCATGTCTCACCTGACGTCGTCGACAATTTCACCCAGGCGATGCGCCGCGTGACGCAGATGGGCGCCCATCGCTTGGCGTGCGCCCTCCACATCGCCAGCACGCACCAACTCGAACAATTCACGATGCGAGTCGATCTCCCATCTCAGGTAGCTGTGCAGATCGACGGTTTGCCTGCCGCGTGCGCGCAACAACTCGTAGAGCGACAGCATAATATTGAGCAACAGCTTGTTGTGCGCCGCCTGCGCCAGACCGACATGGAACAGCGCTGAGAGTTCATAGGTCGGTTCGCCGCAGGCGAGTGCTTCTTCCGCTGTGGTCAGCATTGTTTCCAGTGTTGCGAGATCATGTTCGTTTGCCCGCTGTGCAGCCAGCCCAATGATGGCGACTTCAATAATTTCGCGGGCTTCCAGCAGTTCTTCTGCGCTACTGTCGCCCAGCAACACCGAAAAGATATCGGGGCGCAGGTATGAAGTGACATCGAGGGATTTGACGACAGTACCGACGCCTGGACGTCCTTCGATGAGATTCAAACGTGCAAGACCCTGCAATGCCTCTCGCACCGTCGAACGCCCGACACCAAACTGCTCCATGAGTTCGCGCTCGGTGGGCAGACGGTCGCCAGGTTTCAGTTCGCCACGACGAAACTGCTCAAGGAATTGTTCGACTACCGAGTCGGCAAGAGTTTTGCGCGATGCAGATTTGAATGTCATATTGTCACTGTCATAATATCAGACAAACTGGTGCCCGCAAGGAGTGTAGCATACAGGTTCTACCCTGTCAAGGACGGGGAGTTGTGGGGAGTATTGCGGCAAGAAACGCTGATTGACATGTCGGAGCGCCTGTGCTACACTATCGTCAGTTCATCAGACAAACTGATCTTTGACTTCTGTCTCCCGACCATTACTGCTGGCAGTCGAACTATCATGGTTCAGACAGTCGCAGCGCCAGACTTACAGTTCCGTCCATTCCGCCGCGAACGCATGCGCTGTGTTGTGGCGCCATTGCTAGACGGCACGCTGTTGACTGTTCCGATTGAGATGATTTGTGGCGCTGCCGACGGTCCGCGGCTTGTCGTTATTGCCGGTGTGCATGGTGACGAACTGGAAGGCGTACGTGCCGTTCAGATGCTCAGCACCGCTATCGATCAGCACCGGCTATCCGGGACTGTGCTGTTGATTCCAGTGGCGAATATGGCGGCGTTTGCAAGCCGCACACGGCGTAATCCGCTTGATAATATCGACCTCAACCGCGTCTTCCCCGGTCGTTCCGACGGAACCGTTTCTGAACGCCTGGCATATCTGATTGTGCATACTCTTCTGGCGAATGCAACGCTGGTCGTGTCACTGCACGGACTCGGTGCGCTGGGCACATTGATGCCGTGGATGGAGTTTGCTGATATTCCTGGTGCGATCGGGCACGAATCACACACTGCAGCGCTCGCCTTCGGCTTCCCCGATCTGATGCCTCTTCCGCCCCTTCCAGGCGTGCTGATCTCTGCCCTGGCGCAGCGCAGCATTCCTGCGATCGAAGGGGAAATAGGAGGCATGGGAATGATTGATCCGTCCAACTGGCGGCGTTATGTGATCGGTGTGATCCAGGTCATGCGACATTTGCGGATGATCCCTGATCCGCCCGTGTACGTCGCTAATCCACGCTACTGGGAGTTGCACTGGGTTCACACCCCTGCTGGCGGACTGTTCGAGCGCAGTTTTGCGCTGGGCGATCACATTGCCTGTGGTCAGAGGCTTGGATTTATTCTCGATCCATTTGGTGAACAGATTGATAACGTCTTTGCACCGTGCGATGGTGTAGCAGGCGCGTGCCAGATGGCGGCCTCAGTGCATCCCGGCGATCCCGTGGCGTTGGTCTGGTCGCCATTGCAATCACGCTGTATCGCCTGATCGCCTGTAAAGGGGAATGCCTTATGGTTGACCTCAGTATACGCTTTGACGGTCAGGTTGCCATTGTTACCGGCGCAACGTCAGGTATTGGACTGGCGACTGCGCGCCTCTTCGCCGCCCGCGGTGCAGCTGTGGTGTTGACCGGCAGGCGTGTCGGTCCTGGTGAATCTGCTGCCGAAGCCATCCGTGCCGAGGGGGGGGTGGCCAGTTTTGTCGCCGCTGATGTGTCTGAGCCGGTTCAGGTCGCTCGTGTCGTGGACGATGCGCTGAGCCAGTATGGACGTATCGACATCCTTTTCAATAACGCTGGCGTCAGTCACGCCGGTTGGTTCTGGGAGCAGCCAGCCAACGAATGGGAGCGGATTATCAGGGTCAATCTGCTTGGTCATTACTATTGTGCACGCGCCATCGTACCCCACATGCTTGATCGCGGCGGCGTCATCATCAACATGTCGTCAGTGCTGGCGTATGCGACCATGCGCGGTTTGACGGCGTATACCACTTCAAAGGCTGGCATCATTGGGTTGACCAAGGCGATGGCGCTCGATCTGGCGGATTGGGGCGTGCGCGTAAACTGTATCGTTCCGGGCAGCATCGATACGCCGATGATGTGGGATGGTAAGACCCGCAACGAGGTTCCGCTGGCGGTTCAGCAGGAGGCGGCTGAGGCCGTTCCACTTGGACGCATCGCTTCACCTGATGAGATTGCAGCAGCGGTTGCATTCCTGGCAAGTCCGGCGGCATCGCTCATCACTGGCGCCGTTCTGATCGCCGATGGCGGGTTGTTGGCGAAGATTGCGACGAATTATTGAAGGGGATGCGATGTCAGGCGTAGTACTCTCTAATCGGGCTGCTCTTCTCGAAGGCATGCGTCGATCTGGTTTTGATGCACTTATTGCGGTGACGCCGACAAATGTTGCCTATACCAGTGGTCTCGATCTTTACACTCAGACGCTTATTCCTGATCGCCTGGTGATGACACTGACTCATGCGAATGGATTATCGCTGCTGGTCATCTGGGGGGGTGAACGCGACAAAGTCGAACGCGATGCGCAGATCTCTTATGCATCCTACTATGCCGAATTTGGCGATTCGCCAATAGAAACGCTTGCTGCCGTCATTATTCAGCAGGGATTGCAGCGCGGACGAATTGGGATTGAGAGCCGTTTCTTTCCGCTTGGAGCATTTCAAGAACTGACGCGACTGCTGCCGGAAGCCAGTTTTGCTGATGGTGAAGAGGTGTTCACCGGGGCGCGCATGATCAAAACTGCCGACGAGATTGCCCTGCTTCAGCGTGTAGCGTGGATCGTTGATCGCGCAACGCAACTGGCAGCGGGACTGGCCCGCTCCGATGAGACTGAACGTGCATTTGCGCAGCGAATCGTTGCCAACCTGCTCACGCTGGAGCAGGAAGAAGTCACCGGACTGGACGGCATTGTCGCTGCAGGACCAAACGCACCGGTTATGCACCATCTCAGCAGTCATCGCCCGATCCGGCGTGGTGAGATGCTACGGTACGGCGCCAAGTGCAGGGTTCTCGGCTACTGGTGCATCATTTTGCGCATGGCGGCGATGGCGGAAGCAACCCCACAGCAAATGGACTCCTATGCCCGATTCGCCGATATCTACCACAGCACGCTGGAACAGTTAAAGCCGGGCGTGCGCGCATGTGATGTGTATGCCGCCTGTCTGCGCCATGTCGAGCGACATGGAATGCGGCTGATCTCAGAGAAGGTCGGGCATGGCACTGGACTTGCATTTCGTGAGCCGCCGATTCTTCAGGCCACCGATTATCGCGTGTTGCAGCCTGATATGGTGCTGGCTTACGATTATCTCGTTCTTGATCAGTACGGCACGCCGTTTCATATTGAAGACCGGGTGTTGGTGACGGAAAAGGGTCCGGTGCTCCTTTCGGATGTCATTGACACCCGCTCTCTGGCAATTCTTGGGCAGTATTGAGGAGACGCTATGCGTAAGCATCTCTACGCCACAATGACCCACGAAGAGGTAAACGAGGCAGTACTTGAACGGCGTGTTGTACTTATCCCGGTCGGGCAGCTCGAAACACATGGCCCACATCTGCCCATTGATGTTGATGTCGTGCAGGCAACGTATGTCTGCGAAGAGGCGGCGCGACGCGCCCCGGAAGATTTGCTCTCCGCTCCGCCAATTTACTATGCTTTCTCGGAACATGTCATGGATTTTCCTGGAACCATCGCAATTCGCCCAACGGTACTGATCGAATATTTGTTTGATATTGGTCACAGTTTCGCGCGCCAGGGATTCAAGCGACTCGTTCTGGTTAATGGTCACGGCAGCAATCGCTCAATTTGCGAGGTCGCCACCCGGATGATCACGAATCACACGACTGCGATGTGTGCAACGCTCGACCACTGGAACCTGGCGCGCGAGAAACTGGCAGAGATTCGCGAGTCGCCGATCGGCGGCACAGCGCATGCCTGTGAGTTCGAGACATCGGAGTATATGTATTTACGTCCTGATCTGGTCAGACATGATCGGACTCAGGACGAATTTGCGCCGGATTACCGTCCCTGGCGTTCTGATGATTTTGCGGGAGGCGGTCTGGCGCACTTCATGGAATTCTGGAGCCAGCGGTCGAGGAGTGGCGCTGAGGGAGCGCCATCGCTTGCGACCCCCGAGAAAGGACGTCAGTTGCTTGAAGCGACAATCGAGAAGTTGATTGAATTTGGACGCTGGTGGAAGACGCTCACATTTCCGCCGCGCGTCGATCACCGGGTACCTGGAGCGGACAGGTTATGACCATCTACGCTGATCGTCTGGCAATACTGATGCAAGCCATAGCTCACGCCGGGCTACAAGGTCTGATTATCAACCAGGCGCCGTACATCTTTCATTTGACTGGGTGGATGCCTGCAACCGGCTCTCTGGCGTTCCTGGTGATTGGTCCGCACAGTGTTGTGCTAGTTGCGCCATTCGATCCTGATGCGCCTGAGCGGATCTGGGATCAAACGCTTCGGTATGACGCCTGGCGCGCCGACGCGCTAACGCCAGCGATTGATCAAGCCGGTGCCGCTTTGCGGGAGGCGATATCTGACGCCGGGCTGTATCGTGCTGCCGTCGGTGCAGCGCTTGATGCGCTTCCGGCGTTTGCTGCGCTGAGTCTGTCGGATGTTGTCCATCTGCATGATGCACGCGATCTGCTGTTTCGTGCAACGATGATCAAGGACAGCGTTGCGCAGCAGGCGATCCGTAAGCGAGTTGCCATGCTCGATCGCGCCTTTGCTGCAGCAGCAAACACCATTCGCTCCGGAGTGAACGAGTTGGAGGTATACACGGCGATCTTTGCTGAGTTGTCTATGGCGCTGGGCTCGCTACCGGTTGTTGAATGTGTGTTCGGTTCAGGATCGCGCACGCTTGCAGACGAGCCGCAACCGACGAGTCGTGTCCTGATGCCCGGCGATATCGTATTGATCGATCTATTCCCTAACCTTGACGGTTACGTGGCAGACTGCACGCGATGCTTCGTTGTTGGCACAGCAACCGCTGCACAACAGGCGCAGCACCGTGCGCTGGAGCAGGCGCTGGCAGCAGCAGAGCGTGCATTGCGTCCGGGTATCGCGGTTGCTGAGATTGATCGTCTGGTGCGTCGCACGATCGAGGGAGCGGGATATGGGCCATGGTGTTACCAACATCACACCGGTCATGGCTTTGGGCTGTTGACCGTCGAGCCGCCCTGGATTCTGTCGTCTGGCGAGATGTTATTGAAAGAAGGCATGGTGATTGCGATCGAACCCGGAATCTATCATCCGCAGCATGGAGGAATGCGGCTCGAAGGCAACTATATTATAACGGTTGATGGATGCGAGTCACTCGCCGGATATCCGGCGACGCTGACAGAATGTATGTGAAGGGGTGCAATGATGCATGTTCTGGTTACCGGAGGCAGCGGTAAAGCGGGTCGCTGGGTCATTGCTGATCTGCTCAATCATGGCTATCGTGTCACAAATGTTGACCTGCGTCCGTCACATCAGGCGCACACCTTCTATGCCGATCTCACCGATCTAGGGCAGACGTTTGGCGTGCTCGAAGGGAAGGATGCGATAATTCATCTTGCAGCCATTCCGTGGCCCGGCGAACATCCTCCTGAAGTAGTATACCGTGTCAATACGCTCTCGACCTTCAACGTCCTGCAGGCTGCATGCGTGCTTGGAGTACGCACGGTTGCGCTCGCGAGCAGCGAATCCACGCTGGGTTTCCCCTTTGCGTTTCGCCCTATTCGCCCTGAACGCCTGCCAATCGACGAAACGCACCCGCTTCTGGCGCAGGATGCCTATGGTCTCTCAAAGATTGTGCTGGAGGAACTCGGACGCGGCTTTGCCCGGCGCGATCCGCGTATGTCGATTATTGCACTGCGTTTTTCGTACATCCTTCCACCGGATGACTATGCTGCGGAATTGAAGCGAGCATGGGACGATCCGCTCAATAATGCCTTCAACTTCTGGGCATATGTCGATGCGCGTGATGCAGCGCGTGCCTGCCGACTTGCCATTGAACGCCGCCCCGAAGGGTTTCATGCGATCTACATTGCAGCACGCGATACGCTTATGCGCGAACCAACGCTCGACCTTCTTAAGCGTGCTGATGCTATGCCCGCCACTGTCGCGCCGCATTTTGGCGGACGCGCTTCGCCACTTGATTGCACACGCGCTGCGCAGGTGATTGGATGGGAACCGGAATATACCTGGGAGATAGTCGTTGGTTCGTTGTAAGTTCTGATGGTTGAGGAGCACTATGTCCCGGCGACCGCAAGTTCTGTTTCAACCCGCAGCACGACGCCATTTTTTGCGCGGCGCGCAGCACATGGTCGCAGTGCTGCGTCCAACGCTCGGTCCTTTCCCACGTGGCGTGCTGGTCATGCCAGAGCGTGGCATCGGACGGGAACCGGAATGGCTCGACAGCGGCGGCTTGATTGCGCGCCGGATAGTGCAACTGGCAGACGCATATGCGGATCCAGGGGCAATGTTTGTGCGCCATATGGTCTGGCGACTGTATGAAGATGTCGGCGATGGAACGGCGACAGCAGCAGTTGTGTTTCTGGAACTGCTCGAACAAGGGATGCGGTATGTTGCTGCTGGCGGCGATCCGACGCCGCTGTGTCGCCATCTGATCTCGATGACAGAGTCGATCTGCGCAGCGCTGGCAGCGCAGGCGACGCCGATTGAAGGACGTCAGCAGATCTCGCATCTTGCTAAGAGCATCTGCTCCGACTCGTCGATAGCGACGGCACTGGGTGAAGTTTTCAACATTATTGGCGCCGAGGGATGTCTCGACGTGCGATCCGGTCTCCGACCCGGAGTTGAACGGGAATACACTGAGGGCATGGTATATGAAAGCACGCTCATGTCACCGCGTTTCCAACCCGATGGTATCTCCCGTTTGATCGAGTTGGAACAGGCGGCGCTGGTGATCAGCGATCTGGATGTTTGCAGTCCTCGTGACATCCTTCCTGCCATGGAAGCGGCTCTGGCGACGAAGGCGCAGGCACTCGTCCTTATAGCAGATCACCTCTCAGACGAAGCGCATTTGGTTCTGGATGTCAACCGTCGGCGTGGCACGCTTCCGTCTTTCGCTGTACGTGTGCCAGGGCTGCGGCGTGATGAACAGGTTGCAGCGCTTGAAGACATTGCCGCATTGACTGGCGGAATTCCGTTGCGTCGGGAAGCCGGTGCATCACTCACCACGATAACACCCGATCAACTGGGACGTGTGCGGCGCGCGTGGGCGAATACGACCCGTTTCGGGCTTGCCCGCGGCAGTGGTGATCCGCGAGCGCTTTGGTTGTACCTCAACGCATTGCGCTGCGCGTGCAAATGTGCAGACAATCCGTCAACGCGCCGCGATCTCCAGCGGCGGATTGGTCGCTTGATCGGAGGCACGGCGGTTGTCCGCGTGGGCGCCGCAACGACAGTTGAAACATCGGCTCGCATAGCGCTAGCGCAGCGCACCGCCGACGTCATGCGCAGCGCGCTGCGCTCCGGAGTGGTTCCAGGTGGCGGCGCAGCATTCCTTGGCTGCCGTTCGGTAGTGCCTGCTCTCGATGTTGATTGTGCTGAGCGCGCGGCAGGCACGATGTGGCGGCGCGCTCTGGAAGCGCCAGCACGGGTGATCGCTGCCAACGCGGGTTATGACGCAGACGCCGTAATCAGCGCACTCAACACTTTGCCAGCAGGTTATGGACTTGAGGTGCGCTCCGGCAGACTGACGGATATGCGCTGTGCCGGGGTTCTCGATCCCGTTGACGTGCTGATTGCTGCCGTTCGAACGGCTGGCAGCAGTGCAGCGTTAGCGTTGACCATTGACGCACAGGTGTACCGCCGCTCACCGTCAGTGTCAGTTGCGCCATGAATGAGGGACGTGACGAGTACGATCCGGTCTATGCGCTGGCAGCGACGTCGCAAGGAACGTTGTTCGCCGGTCGTCAGTCAGGGCTTTTCTATTCCGTAGATGGCGTCGCCTGGATATCTCTTCCCGTCGATCTGATGATCGGTCAAGAGCCTCCGATCACTGCCCTTGCAGGAGCACTTGCAGGAGATGTCGTGTTTGCTGGCAGCTACGGATGCGTGGTGCGTCTCATCGTCGGCGATATGCGACAACACGTGAGCGTTCTGCCATGTCCGCTACCGCTCGTCACTTCCCTTGTCGTTTCCCCTGACTATGCTCGTGATGGGATTGTGCTGGCGGGCACAGCGGAAGATGGCGTGTTTCGTTCGGCTGATCACGGCGAGCGCTGGACGCCGTGGAACATTGGGCTACTAGACCACCACATTATCGATCTGGCGATCTCCCCGATGTTCACAGTTGATGAAACGGTCTTTGCAGCGACCGAAACGGGCGTTTTTGTCAGTGTGAATGGCGGTCGTTCATGGCGCACCTCAGTCTTTCCATCCGACAATGATCCTGTCCAGTGTCTGGAAGTATCATCTGGTCTGGCTCATAATGTTGCAGTGTATGCTGGCACGGAAAGCGGTGCGTTGCTGATCTCACGCGATAAGGGGAGAAGCTGGCACGCAGTAACGGGCATAGCCACTGGAGGTCAACCGATCAATGCGCTGGCATGTGTTGCAGATACGACGCTGATGATCGGTCTGACAGATCGGTTACTGCTGATCAATGACATCCTCAGCCTGCATCCAAAGGTGGTACGGGAAATCCACCAACCCGGCATGACCACGCTTGTCTGCGTTGCTCACACCCCCGACGTGCTGGTTGCAACCATCGGCTGCATCGATGGGCGTATCGAGTGTCTGCAATTGAAGTGATTAGCGTCACGTTCCCCGACTCAACGCCGCCAGCACCCCTGCTCGCCCGACCATCCCCACCAACCGCCCATCGGCATCGACAACCGGAATCCGCTTGATCCTATGCGCCATCATCAGGCGCACAGCATCGGCAATCGGCGCATCGGTCGGCAGCGTCACCACCGGGGAGGTCATCACATCGGCGGCAGTGCGCCCCTCAGCAGCGACTTCAAGCCCAGGCGGACGGGCGCCGCCGCCGAACCACGCCGCCAGGGCGCGTAACGCGCCGGGACGCACCCGCTTTGCAGCGCGCCGTATAACATCGCCATCGGTGATAATGCCGACGACCCGTCGCTCGCCATCAACGACGATCACGCGTCGCTTGTCGGTTTCCAGCAGGCGGTCGAGCGTCTCTGCAAGCGGAGTGTCGGGTTGGACGGTTGGAACATCGGTGATCATGATCTCACCGACCGTTTTCGGAGCGCCGTCTGGCTGCCTGATAGGGATGGCAGGGCGTTGCCGCAACCCTTCGGCAACGGTGGCGAGGAGATCGGAACGGCTGACCATGCCGATCAGACGTTGTTGCGCATCAACGACCGGAATACGTTTCAAGCCGCGATCCGCCATTACTGCCGCCGCCTCCGCCAGCGGCGTGGTCTCCGGTAACGTGACCGGGTCGGGGGTCATCAGATCGGCGGCGGTGTGCGGGTGCGCCGCGAGGGTTTCGATTGTCGCTGCGCGTTCCGCCAGCGACAGTTCGCGCTGCAATGCCAGCGGCAATTCCGTGGCGCCGCGGGTGAGCAGGTCGCCGTCGGTAATAATGCCGATCACGCGGTTCTCCGCATCGACAACCGGCGCCGAGCGCAGCGCGCGGTCGATCAGCAGCGCAACAATCTCGGCAACCGGCGTATCGGGACGCACACTGACCACCTGACGGGTCATCACATCGGCGACGGTGAGGTGCGCCGGGAACGGACCGATCGCGCGCG
>Ga0308414_1001032_pt1 | contig 18175 bp, 13 predicted proteins | sample HotsprSampleOS50_FD_205667 | JGI IMG/M metagenome (GOLD analysis project Ga0308414, IMG submission 205667) | Hot spring phototrophic mat microbial communities from Octopus Spring, Yellowstone National Park, Wyoming, United States - 20090730_OS50 ...
GCCGTCACCAATTGGTTGAAAGTGCAGCACTTTGTATTGTCTTCACGTACACCTTTCTCAAAAAGAGGTTGACGTGCCGGGAGCGTGGTGATAACCATACGGCACGCAAAAGAACAGGGCAGTTGTCGTCACAGGGCGTACTCTCATTGGCTCCAGGGTCATATTGCTTGCACTGCGTGGCGTGCTCTTTCACTAGAGCCAGGTTAACGTTTTCTTTACGAATGACGAGTGCGTGGAATGCATGGCGCGATAGTGCGAGGAGATTCATTCAGCCTCGGTTGGGCTTCGTGCCCAATCCGTTGGCAGGCGTTCTGGCCTCTGGTTGCTGACATGCAGGTTTCTGTTTTTACCCAGGCTTGCTCTGTACATACCCCACTCCTGTGAGAAATGGAGGCAGTAGCTTCGCTATGGGCCTGCTGGGTTTCGGTAGTGCCAAGACCACGGTTGGTATTGACATTGGCTCCAGTGCCATCAAAGTGGTGGAACTCCAACCGGTCAAAAACGGTACTTATAAGCTTCTGAACATTGGTCATGCCAATCTTGTTCCCGACGCTATTGTGGATGGCCATATCATTGACCTGAATCACGTCAGCGATGCTATCGGCCGCCTTCTTGGTGAGCACAAAATCAAAACCAAAGATGTCCATACATCAGTTTCAGGGCACTCAGTTATTATCAAGAAGATTGAAGTTGCTTACATGACCGATGATGAGCTGGCTGAACGGATTCAGTGGGAAGCCGACCAGCACATCCCATTTGACATTACGGATGTCAACTTGGATTACTCTGTCGTCGGCCGCGATCCGGCGAGTGGTGTCATGCAGGTTCTTCTGGTGGCCTGTAAGCGTGACAAGATTGCCCAGTACACAACCGTCATTTCCCAGGCGGGGAGAAATCCAGTCGTTATTGACGTGGATGCTTTTGCCCTGCAAAACGCCTACGAAGTCAACTACCAACCAATGCCGACAGCGACTGTGGCATTGCTCGACATAGGTGCAACTGTGACGAGCATCAATATCGTCCGCGGATCGAACTCAGTCTTCACCCGTGATATTTCGGCTGGTGGTAACCAATATACCGACCTGCTGCAAAAAGAGCTGGGACTAACCTTTGAGCAGGCCGAAGCCCTGAAACGGGGGGTTCCAACAGACAATGGTTTGCAGCCGAGCGATGCGCAGTCACTGATTGATTCGGTGACGGACATCCTCGCCATGGAAGTTCAGAAAACAATAGATTTCTGGCGTGCCACGAGTTCGTCGGATGTGGCCCCCATAGACCGCGTGCTGGTTGCTGGAGGGAGTTCAAAAATATCTGGCTTGACTTCTGCCTTTTCGGAACGATTTGGAATTCCGGTTGAGCGGTTCAATGCATTCAATCCTTCCCGGATCAAGGTGGATTCGGGGAAATTTGATGAAGAGTATATTCGTGAAATGTCACCCACGATGGCTGTGGCTGTTGGGTTGGCTGCGCGCCAGCCTGGACAGTAAAGGTATGGCCGGCTTCCATAGAAAGTGTGGGAGCATTTGCCTTCTCTGGTTGGATTCGTACCTTGTGACGCAATTGCATATAGAAAGGGAGTCAGTTGGTCGTTTACTGCTGACTGACGGACATTGAACATGCCGAAAATCAATCTTGCCACAAGTGCAGTCAGTGAGCCGACACCTACCATTGCTCCGGCTACAACCCGAAGTCTTGCGATAATTCCTCTGGTGCTTGTTGGGCTCCTCTTGGTGATTGTCATTGCTGGTCTTGACTGGTATCTCTGCAATGCCAAAGCTCGCGAGGCCAAAGCACATCTGGATCAGGCCAAAAAACAAAAAGCCGAACTGGAGCAGGTCAAGAAAGAGCGGGATGAATACGAGAAAAAGAAGAAATTACTGGAAGCACGTTTGGAGATCATCAGAAAACTCGATGCTGAGCGACGAGGCCCGGTTGGGATGATGTCCCAAATCAATGCACGTATTCCCGAAGGTGTTCGATTGGAGCGGATCGAAATGCGGGGCAGCAAAATCACCATTGAAGGAGTGGTGGATCGGTCTGAAAGAGATCGCGAAAAGAAAAACCGGGACGTTATTATTGAGTTCGCGCAACAGCTTGAACTTCGCTCAAACGGCCTCTTTACTAATGTCAACCCAACCTTCCAGGAGACAGGGCAGGTCCTTCCAGATGTCACTGAGCAGCAATCGCTGAAATTCACCATTGTCTGTGACTACAATCCACCCCAACCAGCAGCTCCATCAGGTTCAGCCCAATCTGCCCAAGCGGCGCAGACTGTAAAGTAGCAGGGAGTTCATGTCATGACTTTTTTATTACAAGTTGTTGGTACCTTCGTAGTGGTTATTGTGGCAGTCTTTGCTTTTGACCTCTCGGTATGTAGCGACCTGCGAACCCAGGCTGAGCGCGATGAGAAGGAAGCACAAAAGCTTGATAGTGAAGTGCGCGAGCTGGAAAACGTCCGTGTGCAGCTCAGCGAATACAAGAAAAAAACTGAAGAATACATGCGTGACTTGCAGGCATATCGCGCGAACATCCCTGAAGAGGTGCGCCTGTCTGAAACCTTGGCCCAGTTACAGCGAATTGCGCAGGGACGTTCTGCCATCGTCCGCGAATTTCGTCCTGGTCCCGTTCGGAAGCAGAGCTTTTATTACGAAAAGCCTGTCAGTGTCAAAGCTGGTACGACCTACGATCAGATTGGTCAACTCTTTGCCGATATTGCTGCCCTCCCACGCATCGTCCGGGTTTCGGATGTCGAAATCCGTCAGGCCAGCCCCCAGACCCCCAGACTGACCATTGAAGTGAGTTATGAAATCACGATGTTCTTCGCTTCTGAGAAGGACATCCTGAGTCTTGATGATGAGTCAAGGTAAGATGAGTCAAGGTAATGAGAGCTGCTATTCCGGTTTGCTGCGGATGCGCGCTGCGGATGCGCTAAGACTGGCTGAACCAGATAGGTTTTTGTGGGTTTTGGGGCTAGTTCAGTCGAATATTTCTTGAGGAAAACCCTCTGAGGAAAGCCCTATGGGTATTCACACTGTTTGTTGCACGTGCCGCAGAGCAGCCATCAGTAGCCTGGTTTGCTTGGTGCTGCCAGGTTTTGTAGGACTGACGCTTGGTCAGTCACCTTCGTCTGCTGCTCAAAAGGCAGCCGGTGGTGTGTCAGTGTCATCTGCTGTGTCATCCACAGGCGCAGGGAGTCAGGATGGGAAATCCTCTGGCCCGCCGGCAAGTACTATATCCCCAAGTTACACCGGGACCGGACGTGATCCATTCAAAGACAGTAGCAAGATTCGGGATCCATACCGCCCGCCAGTAACAGACCTTCCCTATCCTGACTTTCCCACACGGGAAGCCAAATGGCGTGAAATTCGTGACCGCCGTTTGGAACAGGGACAGCCCCCACCGGCTGAATCGGAAAAGTACCTGGTGGAAGAATTGCAGGTTATCGGAATTTACTCGACAGAGCGCGGGCTTGGGGCCCTGCTCAAGGATAAGAGGCTAAACACGACCCTGTTCGTGCGTGAAGGATCAAAGTTCTGGAATGGCTCAGTCATCAACATCCAGCGTGCGCCACGGTCATTTGGCGTCGGTGATACGCAAGTCTTAGGGCGGGTCACTTGCTCAGAGATCATTGTGCGGAGCAATGGGCAGCTTGTCACCAAGCAGCGTTTTCTTGATTACGCTCCCAGATCCACAACGGGAACGCCGTAATCCCGGCCTCCAGAAAGAAGACGATGCGTTAGGACGACGCCTTGTTCGCTGGATTTGTTGGTTGGATCAGTCAATGGTCAGGCAGGTTCGAGGAGTGCCAGAGACCAAAGCGTGGTATGTACTGCGGTTTCTGCAAGTCGGAGCCTGCAGGTATTTGTTCAGGTTGAGATTCCAAAAGATGGACCTTTTGATTGGAGGAGAGTTATGAAATCCCTGCCAAAACGCTCCTGCGCTGGTGCAGCACTATTTCTGCTCTGTGGATTTGGGTGGTGTGGCGCTGTGCCCCTCCGGGCCTCGGAAGCGGCAGTGGAGACCGTTGTCGTCTCCACGCTTGATGTGCGTTCTGATGCATCGCGTGTGACGTGCGTGCAGCTACAGAGCACGGCCCGTCTGGATTACAACGTATCGAAGCCAGAACCACACTTGGTTTCCATTGAGCTACACGGTGCCGACGTATCGGCGTTGCAGCCTGAATATCGCGCGGAGCAAGGGCTGGTTGCGTCCGTGGTTGTCAGGTCGGGCCTTGTCGGACAGGCTACTGCCCGCTTGGACATTACTTTGCGCGAAGACTGCCACGTGCGTTCCTATCTACGAAACGATGCCAAAACCCTGGTCATTGAGTTTGAGCCGCTGAGCTTAGCAAGGGCTGGTGAACCTTCGGCATCTGGTGCTGTGCCAGCATCCCCGGTACAGCCAGTCGTTTTCAGCAGGACTGGCGCAGCCCGGACAGCCAAGGCTGCCAGCGCCAAATCAACGCTCCTCCAGTCGGTGACCTTGTCGGAAGCCGGGCCGATGACGATTGCTGAGTTGGGACTGACCGCCAAAGCCAAGTACAACCACTTCCTGCTTCAGAATCCACCGCGCTTGGTCGTGGACCTTTTTGATGCCGTAGCTGCGGTTGAAAAACGTGTACTGGCTGGTCAGGACAAGATGGTGACCCGGGTGCGGGTGGGAGAACCGGATGGGCGTACCACTCGCGTGGTTTTCGACTTGAAGCAGACCGTGGCCTACACGGTTTCTGAGTCCGAAACCGGACTGGTTGTGCAGTTTGGCGACCGTCCGGCAACGATGCCCCGGACGGTCGCCAATCCAGTTGCAACGGCGGCTTCGGCCTCGGCTACAGTACCAAGTGGCACACCAGAGGTATCCACTACTCCGGCTGCCAGTGACACACCAGCCACCGAAACGCCGGCCGCTGCTGAATTGCCTGTGACGCCGGCCCGCCAAGCCAGTGTGAAACCAGAGCCAGCCGCGCTGACCGTCCCGCCGTCCCGCAGTGCACCTCCGGCAGCGGCGCCAGCAGCCAAAGACAAAACTGCTTCGGCTGCGGTTTCCAGCGCCCCTGCTAATGCGCCAGCACCCTCTGCCGGGCGTACCCCACAGGGCAGCCGTGGGGCCCAGTTTGGCGACCCTTCCTACCAGGGCGAACCGGTGAGTCTGGACATTACAAATGTCGATCTCTCGGACATTCTCCGGTTTATATCCGATAATTACGACGTGAATTTCGTCTTGGATAAATCCGTTGGTAAAGTGCCGGTCACACTCAAAGTCAACCAGGTTCCCTGGACGCAGGTCCTCGAATCCATCTTCCGCGCCAACCAACTGACCTACCGGCGCGAAGGACTGATCGTTCGGGTGGCTACGGTAGCGGCCATCACGCAAGAAGAGCAGAACCGGCGTAACCAGCGTCTCCAAGAAATTTACAGCGCACCAACGGTAACAGAATACTTCAAGCTGAAGTACGAGCGTGTTGACCAAAATGCAGCCATGCAACAGGGAGGAGCGGCAGGCGGCGTTGGAGTTCAAAGCCCAAGTGGGCAACCCATAGGCGGGATGATCGGGGGAATCGGTTTCGTCGCTATTGTTCAGCAGGCGCTTTCGCCGGCCGGGCGGATTTCCATCAATCCCCGGACGAACACGGTCATCATCACCGACATTCCTTCCTACCTTGAACAGGTACGCGATGTGATTGCGCGTCTCGACGTGCCAGAGCCGCAGGTTGAAATCGAAGCCCGGATCGTCTTTGCTTCGCGTAACTTTGCACGTGAGCTTGGCGTTCAGCTCTTTGCTGCTGCGACAACCCGCCAAGGGCGAGCAGCCGCCTTCTCGACCTCAGCCAACACATTTCTCAACACCGGTGCAAGCGATGGCAGTACAACAGACCCCTCGCTGGCACCAGGGTTACTTATTGGGCCAGTGGCGGCATCGGGTATTTCCGGTGGTGGGTCTTCGGTTCTGGCACTGACTACCGGACCTATTGGTACTTCTCTGCTGGCCGCAACCCTGACAGCCAACGAGCAAAAGGGAATTGCCAAATCCATAGCGGCCCCGCGTGTCACGGTGCTCAATAACGCAGACGCGACTATTATTTCTGGAACCCAGATTCCCTTTGTTGCCACGGCTGGTATTGGTGTGGCGCAGCAGGTGACCTTTATTGATGCCAATGTTGGTATGAAGATTACCCCGCAGATTACAACCGAAGGCAACGTCCTGTTACGGGTGAGTGTGACGAATGATGCTCCAGGACAGGCCATCAACGGTCTTGCGAGCATCAGCCGTCGTGCTGCCACCACCCAGGTCCTCGTGCCCGATGGTGGCACGACCATCATTGGCGGGGTGCTCAATGATGTTGAAACTACGGACGTGTTTCGGACACCAGGCATTTCGAGCCTGCCGCTGCTGGGTGAACTCTTCAAGCGGCGTGCGGTGTCGCGTACGACTGGTGAGTTGCTGTTCTTCATCACACCCCGGATTGGACGTGGCGAGAACATCCTCTCAGGCGGTGAGCCACCCGCTTCACCCCAGCCGGCAACCAGCGGAGGGCAACCGTGACCTTTTCGGAACTGCTCCAGGGCATTCTGGCGCGGGTCGAGGGGAGTATCGGCATAGCCATCATGGGACTTGACGGACTGGCCATCGAACATGTGCAAGTCCCATCCAAAATGGATTTGGGGGAGCGGGTCGCGTTGATTGCCACCTCGCATGCCACGCTCCTCCGCAACACGATGCGCATGTCGTCCGACACCGGGGTTGGGGCACTCAATGAACTCACCCTGATGTCGGACAATTTTCTGCTCGTCGTGCGCCTCATTGGGCGCGAATACTTTCTCATCATTGTTCTCAACCCTGGTGGAAATCTCGGACGCGCGCGTTTTGAGCTGCGTAAAGCCCACTTGCTCCTCGAAAAGGAGTTCGTCTAAAACGTCTGGCAGGTAGGGCGGGAGTTTTTTCGTGTCACCTGTTGCCTTTGCCTTGGCAAAGGCTTTTTTGTTGCCCAGAGGCTTGCGTTGGTATGTCCCACCGAATTGAAGGTTACGCCCAGCCGGCAGGTTTGACACCGCCACCTGGCTTCAAGCCACTCGGAACGACAGGACTGTGGTGCCATCCGCTGGGTTTTGGCTCCTATCGCGTGGAGGAAGACGAACCCTCCCATGAAGCCGCACTCCGGGCCTATCTGGAGCGCGGGGGGAATCTGATTGACACCAGTGCCAACTACACGGACGGCGGAGCCGAACGCACAATTGGACGTGTCCTGCGTGAGACCGACCGTTCGGCGGTGATTCTCGTGACCAAGGCCGGTTACATCCAGGGAGACAACATGCGTTTGGCCCAGAGCCGCAACTTTCCCGAAGTCGTCAGGTATGGCCCGGGACTGTGGCACTGCATCCACCCGGAATTTCTGGCCACCCAAATCGAGCGCAGCCGTGAACGCATGGGCGTTGTCACGCTCGACGTCCTGCTGCTGCACAATCCCGAATACTTCCTGATGGCCTGCGCCAAGCGTGGCATTACGGCGGCTGATCACGAAGCGTTCTACCGCCGGATTCGGGAAGCCTTCGCTTTTCTCGAAAACCAGGTTGCAGCAGGTGTCATCCGCTTCTACGGCATTTCGTCAAATCACTTTCCTTTGCCGGCTGATGACCCGACGCATGTCAGCCTCGCGCGCTGTCTGGCCCAGGCAGAGTCAGTGACACCCAACCATCACTTCAGAGTTGTCCAGTTTCCCCTCAATCTTCTCGAAACCGGAGCCGTCACGGAAATCAACAACGATGGCCTCACGCCCCTGGAATTTTGTGCTACCCACGGGCTGGGCACGCTCGCCAATCGCCCGCTCAATGCCTTTGCCCGGCAACGTCTGGTACGGCTGGCGGACTTTATCCCGCCCGGCAGTCAGGTGTCGCTGGATGACCTTTCCCAGCAGTTGTCGCCGCTTCGGGAGCACGAGGCGCTTCTGGCGGCTGATTTCGGACTCCCTCTGATGTTCGGGAAAGGGTTGGCTGACTGGCTGCTTCAGCTTGCGCCCCGCCTCGATTCACCACTCGTCTGGGAGCAGAATGCCTACCGGCTGGTCATCGCTCCGGTGCAGCAGTGGCTGGGACAGCTTGAGCTACCTTCCCGTCACAAAGCTGCTTTCCAAAGCTGGCGCGAGCGTTTCATCGGGCTGGCCAATGACGCGCTGGCTTGCGTTGCACACTTTGCTGCCGCCCAGGCCCAGCCGCAGTCGGATGAGATACGGCAGCGGCTCCGCGCGTTTGGCTATGCGGATGACGGCCAAACACTCAGCCAGATGGCCATCAATACCCTGCGCAGCCTGCCCAACCTGAATTGTGTCCTTGTGGGGATGCGTCAGGAAACCTATGTCACCGATGCGCTGGGTGTTCTCGATTGGCCCCCGGTGGATGGCGTGTCGATCCTGCGGCAATTGGCGACAATCCAGCTTCAGGTGGCTGCGCCGTGACACTTGATCACGGGAAGTTTTACAGGCAACCGGGGCCGATGAAGGTTGGCGCGGTGAGGGCATTGTATTCGGTGCTCGCCCTGGAAAGCCGCGTGAAGAACCCGGCGGCACTCCCCCCCAGCACAAACACCCCGTAGTTGGGGAGCCAGCCTTCAGCATCCGCTTGGACTTCAAAGAAACGTTGCACCACGAAGTGCTCCGGCAGCGCCAGCTCGACAGCCTTTTCCCATATCTCCGGTGTGACAAAGGCCCCACACACCGTTTCGGCACCCTCGCAGCCATAGTCACTCTTGAGCACCCACTGCTCACGCTCGTCAAGCAGGCGTTCATTGTCCATGCTTGTCAGGCGGTAGGTTTCAGGAATGAAACGCCGGATGAGGTCCTGGGCTTCGGACGGGAAGCGCGTCATTTCTTCCCAGAAAAAGGCCAGCGAAAGTTTGTTCTGGGTGACAACGGCTCCAAACGGATTGACCACCGTGACCTGGCCTTGCAGGTCGGCATCCAGCAGCGCCAGCAGTGGTTCGGTCAGCGGTTCGTCATCCGGGTAGCCTTCGGCATCGGCCCAAACCGGGAGCCGTTCACCCCACCAGTCGGTTTTGTAATGGCGCAAAACCAAATCCACTGGCTCTCCAAGCAGGGCCACACCGGTTGGCGTCCGGCGCAGGTTGTAGGGCGAGCCAACAATGACCTGAATGTTCTCCGCTTCAAGCCAGCGCGAAAAGGCCGTGATCATGCACAGGTCTTCGGTCAACTCGGTTGGATACACGATGCCCACCCGCGTCAGCGGCGCTTCCGTGCGCTTGGCGTGGCTTTCGCGCAGCATGGCAATGAAGCGGGCAGGAAACTGGGTGTTGGGATCGTCCAGTCCGGGATGCGCAGCCTGGCGAAGCCGGTTGAGCCAGACGGCTTCGGGCTGACCCGAAGGCGTATCGCTGTTGAGTTCGCAGCAGCGGATATGGCCATCCGTACACAGGAACAGATCGGCGCGCGCCATGCCGTGCCACAGCCCGCCGGAGGCGTACCACATCATCTGCTGAAAGGGCGTGAGGTGGTAAAACGCCGTCAGATGGCCCGGGGCGTCAAGCAGAATTTCAACCAGTGCCTGGTGCAGATACGTGACCGCTTCCGCCGCTTCGGCCAACCGCGCAGCCAGCTCCGGGGAGATAACCACACCCTGCAAACGGAAGCGTGGTTCGCCCCACAGCCACGGATCGGAGAGTACGCCCGTGGCATAGACGGCGCGCGCAAAGTCAGCGTAGTCATCCATTGTGGTTTCATCCCTGACGCAAGGTAGGCGTGGTGCGTCAGGATGATACCCTAGCGCGCAAAACGTCGGGCGACATCGTCAATGATGTCCGGCGTGACTTCCCGGATGCGGCGCTGGACGGCTTCCCGCTCGGCCTCAATGCGGAGCTTCTTGCTGGCCGAGATGCGCACAAAGAACGGAACTTTTTTCAGCACGATGTTCATCCGCTCCACGGCATCGGGATTCCAGACGATTTCGGCCTCCGGGATGGCTAGGGTCGTTTCCTGCGCCTGTTTCCGTTCAAGGCTTTCGACGGGCAGGTGACGGAACAGCAGCTCGAACAGGAAGTTGCTGATTTCCTGGGCGAGATACACCACCCCGGCATAGCCCATGAACGGTGTTCCGGTCGCGCGCCGCACAACGGGGCCCGGAAAGGAAGCCGGGATGTAGCCGGTCAGCAGTTCGAGTTCGCTGATGTAGATTTTTTCGTTGATGGAGCCAAACATCAGCATGGGCGGGTCGTCGAGCAGAGTCTGCCGGATGTCGCTGGCGCTGTAGGCCAGCGGCCCCGACTTGGCCTGCCGCGACGCCACCACCGTGGGACGCATGCCGAACTCATCCTGCAGGACGCGCCGCAGCCCCTGCGCATAGGTTTCGCCCGCCGCAACGCCAAAGCTTGACGTGCCGAAGAAGTCCTGGTGCGGACTGCGCCACAGGTCCCAGAAGGCTTTGAGCGTCGTCTGCTTTTCGCGCGCGATGAAGGCTTCAGCTTCCGACTGAAGCCCCAGCATCCGCCCCAGCTCACGCAGAAACGCCGTCGTATCATGGATACCAAACGGGGCGTAGAGATAGGGCTTCTGCATCCGGGTGGCCAGACTGGCTCCGAATTCCCGGTACATGACAATGCAGGCGTCGCACATATCCACCGTGGCCAAATCGGCAATGCGGGCGCGCAGCGGCAGGACACAACCCACTTCCGCGCCAATGCCGCGCACCAGCCGTTCGATTTCGGCCAGGTCTGAATAGCTGTTGAAGCAGCCATAGGTCGGGCCGATGATCGTGATCCGGGGTTTCGTCTGCTTGGTCGCGGACGCGCGCAGGTCCTCGGCATCGTAGCCGGATGACGCAAGCAGCCAGTCCCGGTGTTCGTAAAGATAGAGCAGGGCAGCATCCCGCCCCTGCCATTCGTCATCCTGAAGGGCCCGGCTGTCAAACTGTGCCACGGCATCGTCTGTGCTTGACCCGGATTCAAAGCCATCCGTGCTGATGAGTTCACTTTCCTGGGTCGTCAGCACGATGGTTGCCCGCCGCCGCTGGTTGAGCTTCGAGCGGCCGCTGAGGGTCGTCCGCAAAATGGGATTCGTGCCGTCCAGCGTGACTTCCCGTTCGGTGAAATCGGTCGAAATGACGTTTGGCAGGTTGGGAAGGGTGTCCGTGTAGTTGAGAATCGAAGTGATGGGCAGTGTGTAACATCCGACCGGGCCGTTGATGACGACCTGCAAATCCGGCAGACACCCAAAGGTGAACAGGGCACCCCAGAAGGCATTGCTGGTGTCCACATCCCGTTTGACGTTGAGCGTGAGTCCGGCACGCAGCGCCGTTTGGGCAAGGTTTTCGACTTCCTGTGACAATGGCATGGGTGAAACGCTCCCGGTCAGGTGAGAATGTAATGCACTGGTACCGCTGCGGACGCCTTCACGGCAGAGATGGGGCTGGGGAACGTCGCCCGGTGTGAGAAAAACATCCGAAAAACATTTCAGGGTGGACGCCGCCGCCTCCACCCCTGTCACCAACTTACCATGTGAGTGCGATTTTCAAACACTCCGGGTCACGCAACGCCACCGTATAGGCCCGGTTGGGATCGCGCGCCGGTAACTGGTGCGTGATGAGTTGGTGCAGCGCCGCGTCATGGTCGGCCAAAAACCGGAGGGTGGCCGCCAGGTCGGCCGCATCCCACTCGCCGGCAATGTCGAGCCGGATTTCCTTGATGAAAGCCGGGCCGAAGGCAAAGCGGATGTCCTCGTAAAAACCCAGCGAGCGCAGATGGCCGCGCTTTTTGAGGGCGCGCACGGCCGTGTCGAAACAACTCACATTGCCGGTCGCCTCGACGACGACATCGAAACTGTCCGACGGAATATCCGTTTCCTGATGGACCACGATGAAGTGATCGGCTTCGCCCAGCCCGACGCGAAAGGGAATCGTATCGGCAATGGTCACTTCCGCGCCGTACTGGGTCAGCATGCGCGCCGCCAACTGCCCGACGATACCCTGCCCCAGTACCAGAATGGACGGACGGGTCCCGGGCGCAACCAGGTCCCGTATGCCGTGGTGCGCCGTGGCGCCCAGCGCGAGCAGCAGTGCCGTTTCATTCGAGATGCCAGCCGGAACTTTGATGGGACGTTTGGCATCGTTGACCGATTCCGAAACCTGACCGCCAAAAACCGAGAAAAACCCCTCGTAGCGAACCGTGCCGGGCAGGAACACGCGGTCGCCCACCTGAAACTGTGCCGGGTCAACGTCCGCACCGACTTCGATGACCTCACCTACATTCTCATAGCCGGGAATGAGCGGATACCGAAGCTGGGGCATTCCGGGCAGCCGCCCTTCAAGGGTCATCCGCTCTGTGCCGGCGCTGATGGAGGTCAGCTTCGTGGCGACCCGCACCGAAGTCGGCGTCATCGGAGGCAGGGGAATGGATTGCAGCCCGATTTCGTGCGGGGCATAGAAAACGATGGCATCCATACACAAAAAACCTTTCAGGCAGGCGTCGCTGCCGGATGGGAATGCTACCGAACGACGATGTTGACCAGCCGTTTGGGAACAACGATGACCTTGACAACGGTTTTGTCCGTGATCAGCGCACGAATCCGCTCATCGGCCAGCGCCGCGGCTTCCAGGTCGGCATCAGAAAGGTCCGGCGCGACGAGAATCCGGCTTTTGAGTTTGCCGTTGACCTGCACCGGAATTTCCAACTGCGGTGCGCGGGCCAGCTCCGGGTCATACGTCATCCAGCGCGCCTGAGCCAGCGAAGTTGTGTGGCCCAGTTCCTGCCACAGTTCCTCGGCAATGTGGGGGGCCAACGGCGTCAACATCAGCACCAATGCCTCCAGACCTTCACGCATGGTTTGGACATCCGTGGTCTCTGTCGTTTCACCCACCGCCGTGTCGAAGTCGTAAAGGTCATTGGTCAGTTCCATGCACGTGGCGACGACGACATTGAGCCGCAGTCCCTGCTCGAAGGCCTCCGTTGCCCGCGCCAGCGCCCGGTGTGTGGCGCGCCGCGTCACTTCTGCCGCCGGAGAAACCGTCGCCGGCAAACCCGTGACGCTCCGGCAGCGGTCACGCCACCGGTGAACCAGCCGCCAGACCCGGGCCAGATAGCGCATCGCACCTTCGGCCGCCGGATAGTCATCTGCACCGTATTCATCCGTGACCCGCTTCCAATCTACTTCCCGTTCGGGCGGGGCCGCAAACAGGATGGACAGCCGCGTAGCGTCCGCCCCGTAGCGCCGGATCATGTCGTCCGGGTCCACGATATTCCCGCGCGACTTCGACATTTTCGCCCCGTTGAGAATGACCATTCCCTGGGTCAGCAGCCGCCTGATCGGCTCGCCAAAGTCAATCAGCCCCAAGTCGCGCATCATCATCGTCCAGGCGCGGGTGTAGATCAGATGCATGACGGCGTGTTCGTCGCCGCCGATGTAGAAATCCACCGGAAGCCAGCGCTGGACAATCTCCCGGTCGAAGGGACACCGGTCGTTGTGGGGATCACAGTAGCGGAAGTAGTACCAGTTGGAGTCCACGAAGGTGTCCATGGTGTCGGTGTCGCGCCGGGCCGGAGCGCCACAGTTGGGGCACGTCACCTTTGTGAACGTCGGATGGGTTGCCAGCGGTGCGCCGACTGAGAAATCCAGGTCTGGCGGCAGCGTAATAGGCAGGTTTTCTTCCTTTTCCGGCGAGATTGTCCCGCAGGCGTCACAGTGAATCATTGGGATGGGCGTGCCCCAGGCGCGCTGCCGGGAAATGCCCCAGTCGCGCAGCCGATACACAACCGTGCGTTTCCCGAATCCGTGGGTTTCGGCATGGTGCGCCATGGCCTGACGCGCTGCGGCCGAGGTCAGGCCGGAAAACGGCCCGCAGTCGGAGCCGAGTACACCTTCATCCATGAAGGGCACGGTTGAAATCTTCAGTGTGGACTGTGGATCACTGGGCGTTGTATCCCATACGACCCGGCGAATGGGCAGCCCGTACTTGCGTGAAAACTCGAAGTCCCGTTCATCGTGCGCCGGAACGCTCATCAGTGCGCCGGTCCCATACTGCGCCAGAACGAAATTCGCCGTCCAGACCGGCAGCCGCTCCCCGTTGAAGGGATTGATGGCATGGAGACCGGTCTCCACACCTTCTTTTTCCCGCGATTCCGTCCGCTCGCGCAACGACTGCGCCGTGATCCGCGCCACGAAAGCCGCGACCTGACTCCGCACGGGCGAGCGTTCAAGCAGTTGCTCCATCAGGGGATGTTCCGGCGCGACGATGACGGCATTCGCGCCATAGATCGTGTCCAGCCGGGTCGTGAAAATGCGCACGGTGATAGCCGGGGCCTCGGACAGGGCAAAGTCCACTTCGGCCCCTTCACTGCGCCCAATCCAGTCGTGCTGGCGTTTGAGCACGTGTCCGGGCCAGCCGTTCTTGAGTGGCCCTTCAATGCCAGCCAACAACTCCTCGGCGTAGTGTGTTTGGCGGACAAACCACTGTTCAAGTTCCCGTTGCTCCACCGGCGTGTCGGGATGCCGCCAGCAGTAGCCCCCTTCCGCCTGTTCATTGGCCAGGCTCGTGTTGCACTTCGGGCACCAGTTGACCGTCGCCCGCTTGCGGTACACCAATCCCTTTTTGAAAAGCTGGATGAACATCCACTGATTCCAGCGGTAGTACTCCGGCTGGCAGGAGGCAATCTCGCGGCTCCAGTCGTAGCTGAAGCCCAGCCGCTGGAGTTGGGCACGCATGGCAGCGATGTTCTGGTAGGTCCACTCGTCGGGGCGCGCGCCCTGCTTGATGGCGGCGTTTTCGGCCGGAAGCCCGAAGGCGTCCCATCCCATCGGGTGCAGTACGTCGTAGCCCTGAAGCCGTTTGTACCACGCGACGGCATCACCAATGCTGTAGTTGCGTACATGCCCGAGGTGAATGCGCCCGGATGGATACGGGAGCATTTCCAGCATGTAGTAGCGGGGGCGGCGGCCATCATCACGGACGGCAAAGGTGTTTTGCTCGCGCCAAATCCGTTGCCATTTTTCTTCGACGACGTGTGGTTGGTACTTTTCGTGCATAGAGGGAAAACCGGTTTCCTGAGTCGAGCGTTGACCCGGTAGCGCTTATGGTGTGGTCAGGTTTCAACGCCAAAAAGCATGACCCAAAGCGGCGGAAGGGTAAAGGTAAGCTGTCCCGGCAGGGAGAACACTCGCCAAAAGAGACTGGTTTCTGTGCAGCCAGCCCGTTGATAAGGTCGCGCCTGATTCAAGCTGGCGGGGCGAGTTGTTCGAGCAACCGTGTCACCTGATGGCGGGCAAGGTGAAAGGCTGCCCGGTTGACGATACAACGCGCGCTCACCGGTGCGATGTCCTCCAGAACGGCCAACCCGTTTTCGGCCAGGGTGCGGCCGGTTTCGACAATATCCACAATGCAGTCGGCCAGCCCCAGCACCGGGGCCAGCTCAACCGAACCGCTCAGCGGGATGATTTCCACCGGCGTGGCACGCGCCTGGAAATGACGCTGCGTGATTCGTGGGTACTTCGTGGCCACGCGGAGTTTTGACAGATGGTTGGCTTCCCGCCAGGGCGTGTCAGGGAAGCCGGCCACCACGAGCCGACAGCAGCCAAAACCCAGATCGAGCGGTTCATACACGTCCGGTTCCTGTTCGAGCAGGACATCCCGCCCGCAGACCCCGGCCTGGGCAATGCCGTGTTCAACATAAATCGGCACGTCACCCGGTTTGACGAGCAAAAAGCGGTACTCGCCGCGCACGTCGTTCAGAACGAGCCGCCGGCTGTCGGGTTGCTCCGGCGGCAGCACGATACCGGCCTGCTCCAGCCGGGCAAGGGTCGTTTCCTGGAGGCGGCCTTTGGCCAGGGCAAGCGTCAGCACGGCGTTATTGCGGATTGCGCACGCGCCGCTCGCGCGTGACTTTGGAAGGTGCCGGGCTGTCGGCTCCGTTTTCTTCATCATCGCGTGGTGGAGGAGTGGTGGAATCGCTTTCCTCTTCCTTCGCTTTGCCCTTCATGCAGTCGGCAATCTGCGGCCCGTATTCCCTGGCGGCGGCAGCCAGTCCCAGGTACACCGTCTGGAACGCCTCGAACGTAATCGGTGTTTCGGTACGCAGCGACCACTTCAGCCCAATGTCCTGCTCGCGATCGACAAAGAAACTCCCAAAGGCCAGGGCTTCGTTGGCATTGAGCAACAGCGCGCGCAGGTCGTTGGCGTTCTTGGCCTCGGCAACGTTGCCAAACGCATAGGAATACAGTCCGACCATTTTCTTGCGCGGCGAATGAATCACCACGATGTCAAAGGTTTCGCCGGTGGTTGCGGTGTAGTGGCTGACGATGGTGTTGGGGTCTTTGTCGGCACGCTCCAGCCGGACGCCCTTGATCTGGCGCAGGTAGCCGCGCAGGGTTTCGTGCATGGGCTTGGGTTTGGGCGCGGCTTCTGTCTCCGCTGGTGTCTGTCCGGCTGGCCTGGGGGCCGGCGGTTTGGACTGGGGTGCAGATGGGGTCGTGCGCGGCGCTCCGCTGCCGGGGGCAGTTTTCGGACGATTCGGGCCGGTTTCTTGGGCTACCGGACCTGACGGCCCAAGCAGCAGCATGGCCAAGGCAGCCAACATCGGGTTACGCATCATGTGTGGAGTCCCCACAGGTGCAGAATTAGGTCTTGCGGCGGCAGGTTTCAAAACCCGGTTACGTGAACGGTAGCACATACCAGGTTGCCTGGCAGACGCCCAGGGTGCGTTGGGCCTGGCCCGCTCACCACCTGAATAAGCCCAAACCGGGTTATGGTCCTATGCCGGTAAATCATAGCGAAACGGCTGTCCATGTCGAATGAAGGGTTTTTCAAAGCACTCCCACGGCAACATAGCCAGCGCCGAAATGAAACCAGCAGCGCAGCCAGGCGGGGAAGGGTGTCCAAAGGGCAAGTGCTCAAGACCATCACGCAGGTCAGCTCCAGCCGAAGCCATCGCGTGTAATCCTCATACCTGCATAAAACAAAAGGCTGCAATTTGTGAAGGTTGGGATACTCTATGCCGTGTCCGTATGCACTTGATGAACTTTCTTTTTCCACTGTCCGGCTGCCTGCGGCATAGGTGCCCGGTTAGCCGGCGCAGTATAGACCGGGAGCTAAAGCCATTATGCACGTCGTGATAAATCAGATGCGCTGGCGTTACGTGGCGTCAGTGTTCGTGATTGGTGCGGCCTGTGGGCTGCTTGCCGTGTATGGGCCGTGGCAATGGCCGCTGAGCGCCGACACGGCCGCTGAGCGCACAAGGACCATACCGACCGTTCTGGCGACAAAAACGACAACAATCTATGCTGAAAACTTCAATGGCATCGGCAGCGGTTTGCCGCCCGGCTGGACAGTGCGGACCGATGCCACGGCAGCCTCACTTGGCACGCCGGTTTCATTTTCAACCACGCCCATAGACTGGGGAAATGTGAGCGGGGCCTTCAAAAACTTTGCCTCGGCCAACAACGCCGGTTTCAATGCCTCAACGCCCGACACAACCCAAAACAGCGCCCCGGACCGGGCACTGGGCATCCGGCAGACCGGAAGTTTCGGCGACCCCGGTGCGGCCTTTACCTACCAGCGGAATACGACCGGGGAAACCATCACCGCTGTCAGCTTCAATGCCCAGATGCTGAGCGTCCAGCCGCGCAGCACAACCTGGACGCTGCAATACGGCGTCGGCGCAAACCCAACGTCCTTCGTAACGCTGGCCACCTACACTGACCCCGGCACGTGGGGCAACACCAACATCTCTGTGACGCTGTCGCCAACGCAATCAGCCGAGGTCAGCAACCAGCCCAGTGTCTTCTTCCGCATCGTGGCGCTGAGTGCTTCAAGCGGCTCCGGCAACCGTGACAGCTTTGGCATTGACAACTTCACCCTGACCAGCAGCCCACCGCCGACTGGGCCGATTGTGCCGTCGTGTCCGGGGACGGTGGCGGCGTTTCAGGGAACGACCGCTGTTGCCTGCGGGCTGAGCGCCACTTCCACCAGCAGCATCATTAACAACGCTACGGTCTTCAGCGTGACGCCGCCCACAACCGGCTTTTCCATCGTGGGCTTCGTCCCGGCAACCGGCCCTGGTGGCACGGCCACGGCCACCCTGCAGATTGCCAACACCGTCCCGACCGGGACCTACAGCGTCGTTGTCCGCTGGTCCAACAACGACACCCCGCCCCAAACCGCCGATTGCACGATGACGGTCAACGTCGTGGCGG
>Ga0308414_1001033_pt1 | contig 18154 bp, 15 predicted proteins | sample HotsprSampleOS50_FD_205667 | JGI IMG/M metagenome (GOLD analysis project Ga0308414, IMG submission 205667) | Hot spring phototrophic mat microbial communities from Octopus Spring, Yellowstone National Park, Wyoming, United States - 20090730_OS50 ...
TCTGGGGGTTGAACTGTGGATTCAAATAGGCAGAAGTAAGAAAAACTTTACAAATCAATCTGTTGTTCTGCCTATTGGCGGAGAGAGTGGGATTCGAACCCACGATAGGCTATTCACCTATACACGCGTTCCAGGCGTGCGCCTTCAACCGCTCGGCCATCTCTCCCTTGCTGCGCGAGCGGCGGATTATAGGCGGGCGGTCGCTACGGCCTCGTCGACGGCAAATGTGACCACGTGGTCGGCGACGAGGCGGATGCCAATGCGCTCGCCGATGTCGTGATCGTGGTGGCTGGGCACGAGCGCCAGCACCTCGCGGCCGCTGTCCAGCCGCAGCGTGTAGACGAAATCGGCGCCGCGGAAGGCCTTGCGCACCACCTGCGCCGTCGTCGGGCTGGCGTCGTCGTGCACCACATCGTCGGGGCGCAGCAGCACCTCGACGTGGCAGCCGCGGCCGCAGGTGTCGCAGCCGACGCTGCACGGCAGCGGCACGTCGCCCTTGAGCACACCGAGTTCGATCGCCACCCGCCGCGAGTCGAGCACCTTCGCCGGCAGGAAGACGCCCTGGCCGATGAAGTCGGCCACGTAGCGGCTGCCGGGGCGGTGGTAGACATCGTAGGGCCGATCCCACTGTTCCAGCCGCCCGGCGTGCATGACGCCGACGCGGTCGGCGATGGCGAATGCCTCCTGCTGGTCGTGCGTGACCAGGATCGCCGAGGTGCCGCTTTCCTTGAGGATCTGCCTCACCTCGGCGCCCAGGCGCGCCCGCAGCTCGACGTCGAGGTTGGAAAACGGCTCGTCCATCAGCAACAGCTGCGGCCGCGGCGCCAGCGCCCGGGCCAGGGCGACGCGCTGCTGCTGGCCGCCGGACAGCTCGTGCGGATACTTGCGCGCGAACGGCCGCAGGCCGACGAGTTCGAGCAGCTTTTCGACGCGGGCGGTGCGTTCGCCGCGCGGCAGGGCGCGCAGGCCGAAGGCGACGTTCTCGTCGATGCGCAGATGAGGAAACAGCGCGTAGTCCTGGAACACCAGGCCGACGCCGCGCTTTTCGGTCGGGACGTCGATGCCGCCACCGGCGACGCGCGTGCCGGCGATGTCGATCGATCCGGACGTGACCGGCACCAGGCCGGCGATCGCGCGCAGCAGGGTGGTCTTGCCGCAGCCGGAACTGCCGACCACGCAGCCGATGTCGCCTTGCGCGAGCGAAAGGTTCAGCCCCGCCAGCACCGGTATCGATGCCTGCGGGTAGCGGATCTCGAGTTCGCGGATGTCGAGAACTGGCGCGTTGACCATGAGGACGGCAGGAGAGATTGCGCGAATGATTATAATTCGCATCTCCTCGATGACGCCACGGCGGCAATCAGCCGTCGCGACGATTGTGGCGAAGACCTCGATGATCGGTGACGTCGTAGCAGGATCCGCCGTGCCCGCTTCGCCGCGCGCGGCCGCAGCGGCGAGTCGCCGCGCGGCGGCGGCGGACGCGGCGCCGCGGCGGGACGTCATCGGACCGAGCGGGGGCGGCGATACGCAACCGCGCCGGCAGGTTGGCGCGACGCCGCGCGGGCGCGCGGTCGCGCCGATGCCGTCCGGCCGCGGCCCGTGAGCGCCTCCGGTTCGACGCCGTCGGCGAGTGTGGCGCGGCTGGGCTGGCGCGGCTCGCCAGGGTCTTCGCTCGCCCCGTTGCTGCTGGCGTTCGTGTGCGCGGTGGCGGTGCTGTTTCCGCTGGCCGGCGTGCTGTCGAGCTTCGCCGATGTCACCGCGTCGATGGAGACGCTGCGCCACCTGGCCGGCACCGTCATGCCGCGGGCGGCGGGCGAGACCGCGGCGCTGGTGGCGATGGTGGCGGCGGGGGTGATCGTGCTCGGCTCCACCGCCGCCTGGCTGGTGGCGGCCTACGACTTCCCGGGGCGGCGCGCCTTCGAGTGGGCGCTGATGGTGCCGCTGGCGATGCCGGCGTACATCGTCGCTTACGCCTACACCGACTTCCTGCAGTTTTCCGGGCCGCTGCAAAGCGCGCTGCGCGCAGCCTTCGGCTGGCAACGCGGCGACTACTGGTTCCCGGAGATCCGCTCGCTGCCGGGCGCGGCGTTCGTGTTCACGGTGTCGCTGTATCCCTACGTGTACCTGCTCGCCCGCACCGCGTTCCTGGCGCGCACCGCGGCGATGGCCGATGCCGCCCGCTCGCTGGGCTACTCGCCGCTGCGCAGCTGGCTGCACGTCGACCTGCCGATGGCGCGGCCGGCGGTGGCGGCGGGCGCCGCGCTGGCGCTGATGGAAACGGTGGCCGACTACGGAGCCGCGTCCTATTTCGGGCTGCAGACCTTCACCACCGCGATTTACCGCGCGTGGTTCTCGCTCGGCGACCGGCTTGCCGCCAGCCAGCTGGCGAGCGTGCTGCTCGCGGTGGTGCTGGTGCTGACGGCGGTCGAGCTGCGTGCGCGCGGCCGCGCCCGCTTCGTCGCGGCGCCCAACAGCGCGCGGCCGGCGCAGCGCACGCGGCTGGCGGGCGGACGCGGGCTGGCGGCGGCGTTCGCCTGCCTGCTGCCGCTGGCGGCAGGGTTTCTGGTGCCGGTGGCGATCCTCGTGCGCCTGGCGCTGCCGGCCCTACCGCAGCTCGACGCCGGCCGCTACCTGCAGTGGCTCTGGCACAGCGTCGTGCTGGGCAGCGGCGCGGCGCTGATCGCGGTGGCGGTGGCGGTGCTGCTCGCCTACGCGGTGCGGCTTACGCCGCCGGGCGCGGCGGCGCGCACAGTGCGGCTGGCGGCGCGGCTGATGAACCTCGGCTACGCGCTGCCGGGCATCGTGATCGCGGTGGGCATCCTGCTGCCGCTGGCGACCTTCGACAACGCGCTGGACGCCTGGCTCAAGACGCGCTTCGGCATCGGCACCGGTCTGCTGCTGACCGGCAGCGTGGCGGCGCTGCTTTACGCCTACGTGGTGCGCTACTTCGCGGTCGGCTTCCAGCCGATCGAGGCGGGACTGGCGCGGATCACGCCGGCGATGGATGCCAGCGCGCGCAGCCTCGGCGCCAGCCCGCGCGAGGTCTTCGCCCGCGTGCACCTGCCGCTGCTGGCGCCGTCGCTGGCGGCGGCGGCGCTGCTGGTGTTCGTCGACGTGATGAAGGAGCTGCCGGCCACCCTGGTGCTGCGGCCGTTCAACTTCGACACGCTGGCGGTGATCGCCTACCAGTTTGCCGCCGACGAGCGGCTCGGCGAGGCGGCCATTCCGTCGCTGACGATCGTTGCCGTCGGCGTGCTGCCGGTGATCCTGCTGTCGCGGGCGATCGCACGCAGCTCGCAGCCGGGCCCGCGCGCCTGAATGCGGCGGCGGCGCGCATAATCCGCGGCGCGAAAAACGCGCGCGAGGAGACCGCTGTCATGGCGTACGTGATCCCGGCGCCGCCGCAGGCTGTGGTGCCGGTGGCCGGATCGACCGACCTGTTCCCGGTGCGCCGCATTTACTGCGTCGGCCGCAACTACGAGGAGCATGCGAAGGAGATGGGCTTTTCCGGTCGCGAGCCGCCGTTTTTCTTCGCCAAGCCGGCCGATGCGCTGCTGCCGGTGGCCGAGGGCACCGGCGAGATGCCGTATCCGCCGGCGACGTCGGACCTGCACCACGAGATCGAACTGGTCGTCGCCATCGGCCGCCGCGGCCGCCGCATTGCCGCCGCCGAGGCGCCGGCGTTCGTCTGGGGCTACGCGGTGGGGCTCGACATGACCCGCCGCGACCTGCAGGGCGAGGCGAAGAAGCTCGGCCGGCCGTGGGAAACGGGCAAGGGTTTCGACTTCTCGGCACCGATCAGCGCCGTGACGCCGATCGGGCGCTGCGGCGAGATCAGGGCCGGGCGCATCTGGCTGAAGGTCAACGGCCAGACGCGGCAGGACAGCGATGTCGCGAAGCTCATCTGGAGCGTCGACGAGACGCTGGCGCACCTGTCGCAGTACTTCGAGCTGGTGCCGGGCGACCTCGTCTTCACCGGCACGCCGGAGGGCGTGTCGGCGGTCGTCGAAGGCGACCTGCTCGAAGGCGGCGTGGACGGCGTCGGCAGGCTGCAGGTCAGAATCGGGCCGCCGGCGGCGGACTGAACGTACAAGAGGCCGGGAGGCGATCGTCGCGAGCGGCCGCAGGCTCGCTGCCCGCGCCGCAGACCCGGATAAAGAAGCGAGTCGTAAGTCGGGAATGCCGCAGGTGCCGGAATCGCGACGCGCTGTAGATTTACCTGCAACCGCTGCAGCGGCAGCGAGGCAACGGACTGGCCGCGCCGTGGAGCAGGGCCGGGCAACGGTCTCGGTGCAGCGCGCAGTGCGAGCCGGCGGAGCAGACACGGGCCAAGGAGGCGAGATGAGAAAGGCAATCGCAGGGCTGTTGGCAGGGGCGTTGGGGGTCGTGGCGGCCGCGGGCGCGGCGGCGCAGGAGGTGGTGCTCAAGGTGCACCACTTCTGGCCGCCGATCGCCATGGGGCCGAAGAATCACCTCGAGCCCTGGTGCGCGAAGATCCAGCAGGAGTCCAACAACCGCATGCGCTGCCAGATCTTCCCGGCGATGCAGCTCGGCGGCACGCCGGCGCAGCTCATCGACCAGGTTCGCGACGGCGTCGCCGACATCGTCTGGACGCTGCCCGGCTACACGGCGGGGCGCTTCCCGGTGATGGAGGTGTTCGAACTGCCGTTCATGACGCAGACGGCAGAGGCGGCCAGCCGCGCCGCCTGGCGCTACTACGAGAAGCATGCGACCAAGGAGTTCGCCGGCGTCAAGCCGCTCGCCTTCCACGTCCATGACCAGGGCTACGTGCACACGCGCGAGCGCCAGATCAGGACGCTGGCCGATTTTCAGGGCCTGAAGATGCGGGCGCCGACGCGGCAGACCAACCGGATGCTGGCCGCCTTCGGCGCCACGCCGGTGTCGATGCCGCTGCCGGCCGTCACCGAAGCGATGTCGAAGGGCGTGATCGACGGCTTCGTGCTGCCGTGGGAGGTGATCCCGTCGGTCAAGCTGCACGAGATGGTCAAGTTCCACACCGAGACCGACCCGGCGCTGCCGTCGCTGTACACGGCGGTGTTCGTCTTCGCGATGAACCCGGCGAAGTACGCCAGTTTGCCGCCGGAGCTGAAGGCGGTGATCGACCGCAACAGCGGGCTGGAGCTGTCGGGCCAGATCGGCGCGCTGTGGGACCGCTCCAAGGCGCCGGCGCGCAAGGCGGCGGAGGAGCGCGGCAACACGTTCTATACGGTGCCGGCCACCGAGCTGGCGCACTGGGAGCGGCGCGCGCGCACGCTGTACGCGGAGTGGCTGGCCGACATGAACAAGCGCGGCCTGGACGGCAACGCGATGCTCGCCGACGCGCGGGCGCTGATCGCGGCCGAAGACGCGGCGCGGGCCAAGGCGGGCGCCGGCAAGGCCGGCAAGTAGCCGGCCGCGGCCCGCTTTCCCGGCGTGCTGCTCGACGATCCGCGCGCCGGCGCCCCGCCCGGGCCGCTCGGCCGCATTGTGCAGGCGCTGGCGGTGGCCTTCGCGCTGGCCGGCGGCGCGGTGCTGGTGGCGATGACCCTGGCCACCTCGGCGTCGATCCTCGGCCGCTGGCTCTTCTCGCGGCCGCTGCCCGGCGACTACGAGCTGGCGCAACTCGGCACCGCGGTGGCGGTGGCGGCGTTTCTGCCTTACTGCGCGCTGCGCGGCGGCCACGTGCTGGTCGACTTTCTCACCGCGCGCGCGCCGGCCCGGCTGCGCGCTGCGCTCGATGCGCTCGGCAATCTGGCCATCGCCGCGATCGGTTTTCTCGTCGCCTGGCGGCTGTCCGTCGGCCTGGCGGACCTGCGCGCCGCCGGCGAAACGACGATGGTGCTGGCGATCCCGACCTGGTGGGCGTACGTGCCGGTGGCGGCGTCTTTCGCCCTGCTCGGCGTGGCCGCGCTCGATCGCGCCGTGGCGATGCTGCGGCGGGCGCTGGGGGCCGGGGCTTGAGCGGCGTCGAACTCGGCGCGCTGATGTTCGGCGTGCTGGTGCTGCTGCTGCTGGCGCGGGTGCCGATCGGCGCGGCGATGTTCGGCGTCGGCGTCGCCGGTTACGTGTGGCTCGCCGGTTGGCTGCCGCTGGCCAGTCACCTGAAGAATGCCGCCTTCGGCCGCTTCGCGGTCTACGACCTGTCGGTGGTGCCCCTTTTCCTGCTGATGGGCAACTTCGCCACCCATGGCGGGCTGTCGCGGGCGCTGTTCGGCGCCGCGGCGGGGCTGATCGGGCATTTTCGCGGCGGCATGGCGATGGCGGGCATCGGCGCCTGCGCCGGCTTCGGCGCCATCTGCGGCTCGTCGCTGGCCACGGCGGCGACGATGGGGCAGGTGGCGCTGCCGGAACTGCGCCGGCACGGCTATTCGCCGCGGCTGGCCACCGGGGCGCTGGCCGCCGGCGGCACCCTCGGCATCCTGATCCCGCCGTCGGTGGTGCTGGTGATCTACGCCATCTTGGCGCAGCAGAACATCGGCAAGCTGTTCGCGGCGGCGGTGGTCCCCGGCGTGCTCGCCGCGCTCGGCTACATGGCCGCGGTGGCGGTGTATGTGCGGCTGCATCCGGGCGCCGGCCCGGCCGGGCCGCGGCTGGCCTGGCGCCAGCGCCTGCGCGAGCTGCGCGGCGTGTGGCCGGTGCTGGCGATCTTTCTCACCGTCGTCGGCGGCATCTACGGCGGCGTGTTCACGCCGACCGAGGCGGCCTCGGTGGGTACGCTGGCCACGGCGCTGCTGGCCTGGAGCCGCGGCATGCGGCGGCGGCAGTTCGTGCAGTGCCTGCTGTCGACGGCGGAGTCGACCGCGATGATCTTCTTCATCCTGCTCGGCGCCGACCTGCTGAACGTCTTCCTGGCGCTGTCGCAGCTGCCGGCGGAGCTGGCGGCCTGGGTGCAGGGGCTCGGCGCGCAGCCGCTGGCGGTGCTGTTCGCGATCCTGCTGCTGTACGTGCTGCTCGGCTGCCTGATGGACGCGCTGTCGATGATCCTGCTGACGGTGCCCATTTTCCTGCCGATCGTGCTCGGGCTCGATCTGTTCGGGCTGGAGGCGACCGAGAAGGCGATCTGGTTCGGCGTGCTGGCGCTGATGGTGGTGGAAATTGGCCTGATCACGCCGCCGGTGGGCATGAACGTGTACATCATCAACAGCCTGGCGCGCGACGTGCCGATGGCGGAGACTTTCCGCGGCGTGGCGCCCTTCCTGATCGCCGATGCCCTGCGCATCGTCGTGCTGGTGCTGTTTCCGGTCTTGTCGCTGGCACTCGTGAGGTGGATGCAATGATGAAACTGTATTCGGCGGCGCGCTCGTCGGCGTCGTTCCGCGTGCGCATCGCGCTGAACCTGAAGGGGCTGCGCTACGAGTACGTTCCGGTCGATCTCGTCGGCGGGGAGCAGTGCCAGGAGCGCTTTCGCGGCCTGAACCCGGCCGAGCTGGTGCCGGTGCTCGAGCACGACGGCGCGGTGCTGACGCAGTCGCTGGCGATCGTCGAGTACCTGGAGGAAAAGTACCCGCAGCCGCCGCTGCTGCCGCACGAGCCGCTGGCGCGCGCCTACGTGCGTGCGATCGCGCTCGCGATCGCCTGCGAGATCCACCCGCTGAACAACCTCCGCGTGCTGCGCTACCTGGTCAGGGACCTGGGCGCCAGCGAGGAGGCGAAGAACGCCTGGTACCGCCATTGGGTGGAGCAGGGCCTGGCGCAGGTCGAGGCGCAGCTCGTGGCGGCCGGCCGCTGCGGCCGCTTTGCGCTCGGCGACACGGTGACGTTGGCCGACGTGCTGATCGTGCCGCAGATCTTCAACGCCCGCCGCTTCGACTGCCGGCTCGACCACGTGCCCACCGTGATGCGCATCTTCGACGCCTGCATGCAGCTGCCGGCGTTCGTCGAGGCACAGCCGAGTCGGCAGCCGGACATGCCGGCGGTGTGACGCCGTCTTCAGCTTCGCGCGCTTGCCGTCGCCGCGGCCGGCGCATCGCGCCCGCGCAGTTCGGCCGCCAGTTCGGTCACCGCCGCGCCGTAGAAGTAGCTGCGGTTGTAGTGCAGGATCGCCGCCATGTTGACGGTGCCGAGCCGGTAGACGACGCCTTCGGCGGCGTCGTCGAGCCGGTACGGCAGATCCATCAGCACCACCCGCGCCTCGGGGTCGAGGGTGCCGTCGATGCGCACGCCGAGTTCGGCCACACTGGTCCAGGTGCGTTCGGCGACGATGCCGCGGCCGACTTCGTCCATGATGGCCTCGTTGGCGACGGCGTCGAACGCGATGGGGTGATCGCGCTGCCAGCCCTGCTGCTGCAGGTACCGGCCCACCGAGCCGATCGCATCGGCTTCGGAGCGGGCCAGATCGATGCGGCCGTCGCCGTCGTAGTCGAGCCCGTAGCGCGCGATCGAGCTCGGCATGAACTGCGGCAGGCCGATCGCGCCGGCGAAGGAGCCGGTCTGCCGGAGCACGTCGAGCTGGCCGCGGTGGCCGAGCGACAGGAACTGCGCCAGCTCGTCGCGGTAAAACGCGGCCCGGCGCGGATAGTCGAAGGCGAGCGTCAGCAGCACGTCGAGCGTGCGGAACGTGCCCATCACGCGGCCGTAGTGCGTTTCGATGCCGATGATCGCGGCGACGATCTGGGGCGGCACGCCGAAGTCTTCCTGCGCGCGGGCGAGAACGGCTTCGTGCCGCTGCAGGAAGGCGCGGCCGTCGCGCAACCGGCTGTCGTCGAGCACCCGCTCGCGATAGCGGCGCCAGTCGCGCGGCGGCGGCGTCAGGGCCGGCGTCATCAGCCGCTCGGCTGCTGCCGAGTGGCGGCCGCTGGCGAGCACCTTTTCGAGCCACGGTCGCGGCAGGGCCTGCGCCTCGGCAACCTCGTCGACGAACGCGCGAACGTCGTCGCGGTCGAGATAGCCGCCGCTGCGGCGTTGTCGCGCGCGGCCGGCGCCCGCGGGAACGGCGGCGAGCGCCAGCGCCCCGAGCAGCAGCCTTCTTCGGTTCGCCTTCATCCGACCGTAGCCTCCCGCGCGATGCGGCAAGCCTATCGCGACCCGGTCAATCGGCCAGCCGTACGCGGAAGCGGCGCAGCCGGCGCGCGAGCTGGCGCAGGTCGGCCTTCCTGACGTGGACGCTTTCCGGCGCGTAACGCAGCCGCTCCAGCGCCAGCGCGATCGCCTCTGCCTCGGCATGCGACGCTGGCGACAGTTCCCTGGCCAGGCGGCCGCCGAGCGCGCGCAGACCCTCGGTCGGCTCGCAGCGCAGTCCGGCGCGTTCGAGGCGGCGACGGTAGCGTGCCTCCAGTTCGGCCAACGGATCGCGGCGCACCCGGTGGCGCAGCGACACGATCGCCAGCACCGTGGCGATGATCGACACCGCCAGCGCCAGCAGGATGCCGAGCACCCGCCAGTCGGGACGCAGGCCGAAGCTTTCCAGCAGCGACAATTGTCGCGCGTACGAGTAACTCAGCACCCACTGGTTCCAGGAATTCTCCATCGCTTCCCAGTGGTGGCGCAGCCGCCGCGCCATCGCCGCGAGCAGCGACGGGCCCGCGCCGCCGTGGGCGAGAAAGGGGGCGCCGCCGACCTGCCGCGCCAGTTCGTCCAGCCCCTGTTCGATGCGCGCCGGTGCCACCACGGCGGTGGGATCGACACGCACCCAGCCGCGGCCGCTGACCCAGACCTCGGCCCAGGCGTGCGCGTCGGCCTGGCGCACGGTGAGAAAGCCATCGACCGGGTTGATCTCGCCGCCCTGGTAGCCGGTGACCACGCGTGCCGGCACGTCTAGCGCGCGCATCAGGACCACGAAGGCGGAGGCGTAGTGCTCGCAGTAGCCGCGGCGCGTCTCGAACAGGAACTCGTCGACCGCGTCGCGGCCCAGCAGCGGCGGCTGCAGCGTGTAGCTGAAGCCGCCGCGTCGGAAGTGGTCGAGCACCGCCTGCACCAGCCGCAGTTCGGCGCCGTCGCGCCGCGGCGTGCCGTCGCCTTCGATCGTGCCGCGCAGATCGGCGGCGAACTGCAGCGTGCGCGGGTTGAATCCGGCCGGCAGGATGAGCCAGTCCCGCAGCGACAGCTCGGTTTCGTTCAGGCCGAAGCTGAAGCGGCTGAACGATCGCGCCGCATAGCGGCTGCGGCTGGTGATCGGCCGCGCCGCGTGCAACTGCCCCTCGGGCGAGATGCGCGGCCTCAGCGTCTCCGCCTCGGGTACGGCGGCCGGCATCTCGAGCACGAACATCCAGTCGCGGGCGCTCGGCTCCAGCGTGACCGTGTAGTCGATGCCGGAGTCCGGGTCGGCCTGGACGATCAGCGGCGGCGGCGCGCCGGTGCGGCGCGCCAACGGCGACCAGGTGCGGCCGTCGAAGCTGCCGAACACCGGGCCGCGCCAGTAGAGCAGTTCGTTGCTGGGCGGCTGCCCTTCGAAGCGGGCGCGGAAGGCGATGGTGGGCGACTGGATCAGGCGGTTGATGGCGCCCGGCGCCATCGAATCCGACAGCCCGGTGCCGCTGGCGTGCGCGTCGCGCGGCAGGCCCCATAACGGGCTGTCCAGGCGCGGGAAGAGCAGGAACAGCACCGCCGTCAGCGGCACGGCCTTCAGCGCCAGCGCGCCAACGAGGCGCAGCTTGCGGCCCGCCGGCAGGTCGTCGGCCTTCAGGCTGACGCTGACCAGCACGAAGAACAGCGCCAGCGTGGCGCCGAGCGTCATCAGGGCCACCGGCAGCGCCTGGCTGTAGAGGAACTGCGTCAGCAGGATGAAGAAGCACAGGAACACGACCACGAACACGTCGCGGGTGGCGCGCAGCTCCAGCAGCTTCAGACCCAGCAGCAGCAGCAGGAAAGTGACGCCGGCCTCGCGGCCGAGCAGCGTGCGGTAGTGCAACCACACCGCCCCGGCCGCCACCGCCAGCAGCGGCAGCATCGCCACGTGGCCTGGCAGCGGCCGGTTGCGCAGGGCGATCCAGGCGCGCCAGCACCACAGCAGGGCGATGACGCCGCTGGCCCACGGCGGCGCATGCTCGAAGTGCGGCAGGACGACCAGCGCCACCGCCAGCAGCAGCACCATCGTGTCGCGTCGATCGCGCGCCGCCGACGACATCTGGGCGCGGGTGAGCCAGGCGGCGAACTCGCGCAGCCGCGCCGCGGCCCGGGGCTTGCCGTTGGGAGGCGCCGGCGCGATGCCCATCTACGGGTTCGGGCACAGGGCCAGCGCGGTCAGGCAGCGGTCGCGATGCTCGGTGCCGAGCCCGAAGTCGATCCGCTGCGTCGGCAGCGACAGCGCGTAGCGCACCTGCGCCGCCTCGGCCATCAGCACCCAGCGCGTCAGCCGCGACAGCTTCTGCTCGCCGGACAGCCCGGGATCGACGGCGCCCAGTTCGAGCACGACCTCGCTCTGCGCGTAGTGCTCGAACAGCTTGACCGTCAGATCCTCCGAGCGGGCGGCCAGCCGCCAGGCGACGCGCTTCAGCGGGTCGCCGGCCTGGTACGGGCGCACGCCGGCGAACTCGTCGCCGGCCACGGCCAGCCCGGTTTCCTGTTCCGCGTCGCCGCTGGCCACCATCGGCAGCGGCGGCGCGTCCCGTTCCGGCGCCGGATAGACGATCGCGGCCAGCGGCGGCGTGTAGTAGGCCCAGGCCTGCCACAGGCCGAGCGGGAAGCGCGTCTCGATCCGCAGCCGCGGGCAGGGCAGTCGGCCGCGCACGCGGGTGGCGACCGCGACGCGAACGTCGCGGCTGCCGGCGGCCGGGATGTCGGCGTTGGTGATCGGGTGCACTGGGAGATCGGGGCCGATCGCCTCCAGGATCGGGTGCAAGGGCCTCAGCGGCTCGAACTCCAGCGCATGGCGCGCCTCGGGCGTCGGGTTGTGCACGGTGATCTCGAAGATGGCCAGATCGCCGGCGAAGACGTTCTCGGCCCGGTGCGCGGTCAGCGCCAGCCGCGCCAGGTTGCGGTGCGTGTGGTACATGGCGATCAGCGCCATGCCGGTGACCAGGAAGGTGAGCAGGAAGCCGAGCTGCAGCGAATAGTTGATCGAGCCGATCAGCATCATCAGCATCGCCGCCGCGAACACCAGGCCGGCGCGGGTCGGCAGGATGTAGACGCGGCGGCGGTCGAGCACCACCTCACCGTGCTCGACGCCTTTGATGCCGCCGAGCGCCTCGACGGCGCGCACGAGCAGCGGGTGGGTGGTAACGCTCATGCGCGGAGCGGCCGCGGCGCGGGCCCGGCCGCCGGCCGGCTGCGCCGGTTTCGCTTCAGGCGCAGCGCAGCGGCGGCGCCTTCGCCGTCAGCGGTAGCGCGCGAGTGGCCTGCGTGCGTCCCTGTCGCGCCGGCGGCTGGCCGCCGCGCGCCTGCGCCGGGGTCGGCCGCCCGATGCGGGCCTGCGCCCGCCTGCGACGATGGCCTCAGAGGCTGCGAGTGAATCTGCTGCGCGTCCCGATCTCGCACCTGCGCTGCTCGCCGTACGCCTGTGTACGGGTGCGCTGCTCGGTGCGACCTCGGGCCGCTCGCGACGATTTCCTCACAGCCTCTCATGCCGGTCAGGGCAGCTTGACCGCCTGGATCAGCTGGCTCACCAGTTCGCGCCCGTGCAGCACCCGCCCTTCGCGCTGCGCCGCGTGCAGCCGATGGCCGGCCACCGCGGGCAGCACGTTCTGCACGTCCTCGGGGATGACGTGCTCGCGGCCGTCGAGCCAGGCCCAGGCCCGCGCCGCCGCCAGCAGCGCCAGTCCCGACCGCGGCGACAGCCCCTCGGCGTAGCGGCCGGAACTGCGCGTGAAGGCGAGCAGCGACAGCACGTAGTCGAGCAGCGCCTCGGAGACGAACACCTGCTTGACGGCGGCCTGCGCCGCCAGCAGGTCGGCCGGGCGCGCCACCGCCGGCAGGCTGCGCAGCATGTCGCGGCGGGCGCGGCCGGCGAGCAGCGCGCGCTCGGCGGCGCGGTCGGGATAGCCGAGGCTGATGCACATCAGGAAGCGGTCGAGCTGCGACTCCGGCAGCGGAAAGGTGCCGACCTGATGCAACGGGTTCTGCGTGGCGATGACGAAAAATGGCTGCGGCAGCGGCCGGGCCATGCCGTCGATCGAGACCTGGTTCTCCTCCATCGCTTCGAGCAGCGCGCTCTGCGTCTTGGGGCTGGCGCGGTTGATCTCGTCGGCGAGCAGCACCTCGGTGAAGATCGGGCCGGGGTGGAAGGCGAACTGGCCGCTGGCGCGGTCGTAGACCGAGACGCCGATCACGTCCGACGGCAGCAGGTCGCTGGTGAACTGCAGGCGCCGGAAAGGCAGCCCGAGCGAGATCGCGATCGCATGCGCCAGCGTGGTCTTGCCAACGCCCGGCGCGTCCTCGATCAGCAGGTGACCGCCGGCGAGCAGGCAGGTCAGGCTCTGCCGGATCTGCAGTTCCTTGCCGACGATCACGGCGCCGATTTGATCGGCGCATCGTCGAACCTTGTCCAGCAGTAGACTTTCCGCGAGCTGGCCGACTTTTCTGGCGGGGGAGATCGTCACTGGTGCAGACCGGTTTCTTTACCCATGCGCAGTGTGCCGCGCACGAGATGGGATCATGGCATCCCGAGAGCCCCGAGCGTCTGGCGGCCGTGCACGATCATCTGATCGCGGTCGGGCTGCTGCCGCACCTGCTGCCCTTCGAGGCGCCGCCCGCCAGCCTGGAGACCATCGCCCGCGCCCACGACCGCGACTACATCGAGCGCCTGCGCGCGAGGGTACCCAAGCAGGGCTACGCGGCGGTCGACCCAGACACCTCGATGAACCCCGCCAGCTGGGAGGCGGCGCTGCACGCGGCGGGCGCGGTGGTGGCCGCCACCGACGCCGTGATCCGCGGCGAGATCAACAACGCCTTCTGCGCCGTCCGTCCGCCCGGCCACCATGCCTGCCGCGCCGCGGCGATGGGCTTCTGCTTCTTCAACAACGTCGCCATCGGCGCCCTGCACGCGCTGCACGCGCACGGGCTGGAGCGGGTGGCGGTGATCGACTTCGACGTGCACCACGGCAACGGCACTGAGGACATCCTCGCCGGCGACGGCCGCACGCTGATGGCCAGCTTCTTCCAGCACCCCTTTTACCCCTATTCCGGCACCGATTTCGCCGCCGACAACATGGTCAATGTACCGGTGCCGGCGGGCACCCGCGGCGACGTCGTGCGCGAACTGGTCGAGACGCAGTGGCTGCCGCGGCTGGAGGCTTTCGCGCCGCAGATGATCTTCATCTCGGCCGGCTTCGACGCCCATCGGGAGGACGACCTCGGCCAGATGGGTCTGGTCGAGGCCGACTACGCCTGGATCACCCGCAGGCTGATGGACGTGGCCGGCCGGCACGCCCGCGGCCGCATCGTCAGCGTGCTCGAAGGCGGCTACAACCTCAGCGCGCTGGCGCGCAGCGTCGCCGCGCACGTGCGCACGCTCGCCGAACTCTGATACGCCATGAGGACCTCGTCGCCAGCGGTGTGGCGCCACGCCGGCCAGCGCGGCCGCGCAGCGGCGCGCCGCGGCGAGCCGCCGGCGCCCGTCCGCAACCGCCGCAGCCCGATCGCCTGACCCATGCCGAGCGCCATCTTCGACCAGGACCTGCCGCGCACCGCGGCCAATTACGCGCCGCTGACGCCGCTGGGTTTCCTCGAGCGCGCGGCGGCGGTCTTTCCGCAGCGCACGGCCGTCATCCACGGCGAGCTGCGGCGCAACTGGGCGCAGCTTTACGCGCGCTGCCGCCAGCTCGCCGGGGCGCTGGCGCGCCGCGGCCTGGGCCGCGGCGACACCGTCGCGGTGATGCTGCCCAACACGCCGGAGATGCTCGAGGCGCACTTCGGCATCCCGATGGCCGGCTGCGTGCTGAACGCGCTGAACACCCGACTCGACGCGGAATCGATCGCCTTCATGCTCGACCACGGCGAGGCAAACGTGTTCATCGTCGACCGCGAGTTCTCGGCTGTGGCCGCGGCGGCGGTGGCCAGGCTCGGCCGGCCCATCGAAGTCGTCGGCGTCGATGACCCCGCCTACAGCGGGCCGGGCGAGCGGCTCGGCGCGCTCGACTACGAGGCGCTGCTCGCCGAGGGCGCCGCCGACTTCGCCTGGCAGCCGCCGGCCGACGAGTGGGACGCGATCGCGCTGAACTACACCTCCGGCACCACCGGCAATCCGAAGGGTGTCGTGTATCACCACCGCGGCGCGTATCTGAACGCGGTGTCGAACATCCTGGTGTGGGCGATGCCGCACCACCCGGTGTATCTGTGGACGCTGCCGATGTTCCACTGCAACGGCTGGTGCTTCCCGTGGACGGTGACGGCAATGGCCGGCACCCACGTGTGCCTGCGCCGCGTCGAGGCGGCGGCGATCTTCGACGCGATCCGCGCCCACCGCGTCACGCACTACTGCGGCGCGCCGATCGTGCACTCGCTGCTGATCAACGCGCCGCCGGAGCTCAAGCAGGGCATCGCGCACCGGGTGGCGGCGATGGTCGCCGGCGCCGCGCCGCCGGCGGCGATGATCGAGGGCATGGAGCGGCTCGGCTTCGACCTGACGCACGTTTACGGCCTGACCGAGGTCTACGGCCCGGCCACCGTCTGCGCCAAGCAGGCGGAGTGGGAGCAGCTCGACGTCGGCGAGCGGGCGGCGAAGAACGGGCGCCAGGGTGTGCGCTATCCGATGGAAGAAGCGGTCGCGGTGCTCGACCCGCAGACGCTGGCGCCGGTGCCGGCCGACGGCGAGACGATCGGCGAGGTGATGTTCCGCGGCAACATCACGATGAAGGGCTACCTCAAAAACCCCGCCGCCACGCGGGAGGCCCTCGCCGGCGGCTGGTTTCACTCCGGCGACCTGGCGGTGCTGCACCCCGATGGGTATCTGCGCATCAAGGACCGCAGCAAGGACATCATCATCTCCGGCGGCGAGAACATCAGCTCGATCGAGGTCGAGGACGTGCTGTACCGCCACCCCGCGGTGATGATCGCGGCGGTGGTCGCCGCCCCCGATCCGAAGTGGGGCGAAGTGCCCTGCGCCTTCATCGAGCTGCGCGAGGGTGCCAGCGTGACCGCCGACGAGCTGCGCGCGCATTGCCGCGCGCACCTGGCCGGCTTCAAGGTGCCGAAGCAGTTCGTCTTCGGCCCGGTGCCGAAGACCAATACCGGCAAGATCCAGAAGTTCCTGCTGCGCCAGCAGGCGAAGTCCGCCAGCGCGATCGACGTCTGAACCGCGCCGCGGCCACTGACCGAGGAGAACGCGATGAACGCCCCGCAGAGTCCAGCCCAGCTCGAGCCGCTGCTGCTCGAGTCGCGCACGCCCGCCGGCATGGTGACGCTGACGCTGAACCGGCCGGCGCAGTTCAACAGCCTGTCGGAGGAGATGCTGGCGGCGCTGCAGTCGGCCTTCGACCGTCTCGGCGCCGATGCGGCGGCGCGGGTGATCGTGATCGCCGGCGCCGGCAAGGCGTTCTGCGCCGGCCACGACCTGAAGCAGATGAAGGCCAACCCGCGCCAGGCGTACTACGAGAAGCTGTTCGCCGATTGCGCGAAGCTGATGCTGACGATCCAGCGCGTGCCGCAGCCGGTGATCGCGCGCGTGCACGGGGTCGCCACAGCGGCCGGCTGCCAACTGGTGGCGACCTGCGACCTCGCGGTGGTGGCCGAGGGGGCGAAGTTCGGCGTCAACGGCATCGACGTCGGCCTGTTCTGTTCCAGTCCGAGCGTGGCGCTGGCGCGCAACGTCGGCCGCAAGCAGGCGTTCGAAATGCTGGTCACCGGCGAGTTCATCGATGCGGCCACCGCGCGCCAGCGTGGTCTGGTCAACCGGGTCGTGCCGGCGGATCAGCTCGACGCCGAGGTCGAGCGGCTGGCGCAGGCGATCATCGCCAAACCGCGGCTGGCGATCGGCATGGGCAAAGGGCTGTTTTATCGCCAGCTCGAAATGGGCGTGGAGGCGGCCTATCAGCTCGCCGGCCACACGATGGCCTGCAACATGATCGACGACGTCGCCCAGGAGGGCGTGGCCGCGTTCATGGAGAAGCGCAAGCCGAACTGGGCGGCGTAAAGCGCTGGCGGCGCCGCCAGCCGCCACGCGGGGGCGCGGCATGCCACCACCGTGGCAGCGCTGCAGCCGTGTGCGCGTGCCGTGCCGAGAGCGCCAGGCGGCGGCGACGGGTTGCGCCACTTGCCGCGCCGGCGGTCCGATCGTGGCGGGCGGGGCGCGATCCCTGCGGTGTCGCGATGCTTCCGCCCCGCCGCTGCGGCACCAGACCTTCGCCGCAGTAGCGGGCCGGGATGCCGGCCCTGTCACCGCGTGGCCCGCCCCGCCTGCGCGCTTTACCAGTTCAGCGCGACGCTGAAGGCGAGCAGCGCTACCCAGAAGGCGACGAACACTGGCCCCGTCCACGCCGGCACACGCGACGGCTCTTTCGGCAGATTGGGCGTGCGGCCGCTGAGCGAGGCCAGTTCCATCTCGGCGGCGCGCCGCTGCACGACGAGCAGCGCCAGCGTCTGCGCGGCGCGGGCGATGCTGCCGTGCAGCGCCAGCGCGCAGACGATGCCGAGCAGGCCGAGCGCGCCCAGCAGCGCGCGGCTGGGCTCGGCGACGCCGAGGCGGCCGACCACGAACACCATCAGAAAGGCGTGGATGAGCACCGCCTGCGAGGCGATCATCCAGTTCACGTGCTGCCCCAGCGTCACCTGCTCCGCGTTGGCGGCCTGGTGCAGCCGGTCGAGTTCGCGCTCGGCGCTGGCGAGCTTCTCGGCGCGCAGCGGGTCGGTTGCCGTGGGCGGAAGCAGCGGCGGCGAAGGCAGGGGACGCTCGGCGTCGATGCGCAGCGTGACAGGACTGTCGGCATCGGGTTGCGTCGCGACGATGCGCAGGTCGGGGCTTCGGGTCGAGTTCATCGCGCGGAAGGGGTTCGGCTCGGGCTCGATGCGCGCCGGCACAACCGCCGCGCCGGCACAGCGCAGTCTGGGCAGCCGCGGCGCGAGGAGGAATCCGCCGATCGTCCTAAGGCGCGCAGCGGGACGAGTGCCTCCTTGACGGCGCGCGCCCGGTTCCGGCGAGAGGGGCCCGCTGTGGGCGCGCCGGTACGAGAGGAACGTCCCGCGCGGCGGCGGCGCCCCGACGCCTCAGCCCGCTGCGGTCGCCAGATCCAGCCGCAGCGTCAGGCAGTAGGCGGCGCCGCCGGAGCGGTTGAACCTGGAAACGGCAGTT
>Ga0308414_1001037_pt1 | contig 18112 bp, 13 predicted proteins | sample HotsprSampleOS50_FD_205667 | JGI IMG/M metagenome (GOLD analysis project Ga0308414, IMG submission 205667) | Hot spring phototrophic mat microbial communities from Octopus Spring, Yellowstone National Park, Wyoming, United States - 20090730_OS50 ...
CATCTACGACGCTAGCGACCAGCTCGCCATCGTCAAAAAAGCACTCCGCGCCGTCTCCGTCTCTTGGAAAAAATTCCGTGCCGAAGACATCCTCGCCGCCATCAATGCCGCGCGCTCCCCCTTCTCCAACGAGCTCGATCTCTCACGCCAAGACCCCCTCGATGCCGCCGTTATCCGCAGTGTCTGGGAACGTTATCTCCCCGCCTTGCGCAGCGCTAATGCCGTGGATTTTGAAGACCTCCTTCTCCTGCCTCTGCGCTTGTTCAAGCAACATCGCACCGTCCGCAACCACTATCGCACCCAATTTACACACATTCTTGTTGACGAATATCAAGACACCAACGCCCTGCAATTCAATCTCCTGCATCAACTCGCCTGCGAACACCGTAACCTCTGCGTCGTCGGTGACGATGATCAGTCCATCTACGGCTGGCGCGGCGCCGAACTCCGCAACATCCTTGACTTCGAACGCCACTTCCCCGGCGCCACCGTCATCCGCCTCGAAGAAAATTACCGCTCCTCCTCCGTCATCCTCGACGCCGCCAATGCCGTCATTCATCACAACGCCGCGCGCAAGCCCAAACGCCTCTGGACGTCTCGCAAAGGCGGCGCGCCCCTCCGCTGCCTCGTCGCCCCAGATGAGATGTCCGAAGCCGAAGCCGTCGTCGCTGATTTGCTCACCCGCCGCACTCAACGCGCGCTCTCATTCAGTGATTGCGCCATTCTCCTGCGCATGAACACCCACACCCGCCCCTTCGAAGAAGTCTTGCGCCGTTATCGTGTTCCCTATGTGGTCGTCGGCGGCATGCAGTTCTACGACCGCAAGGAAATCCGCGACTTCATGGCCTATCTGCGCGTCCTCGCCAACCCGCGCGACGATGAAGCTCTCCTCCGCATCATCAACGTCCCGCCCCGCGGCATCGGCGATACCAGCACCGCCCGCCTCGCCGAACATGCCGCGCGCGCCAATCTGCCCTTGTACGACTGCCTCGCCGCGCCGAATCTCGACGGCGTCCAGCCCGCCGCCGCCCGCGCCTTCTCCGCGCTCCATGCCCTGCTCGAAGCGCACCGCCAGCGCCTCGCCGATGCGCTGCCTTCCCATGTCGCCCGCGAGCTCTGGAACGCTCTCGATTACCGCAAGGAACTGCAGGCCGCTTCGCGCTCCCCCGAAGACGTCTCTTCCCGCCTCGCCAACGTCGAGTCCCTCATCGAAGGCATCGCTTACTACGAACAAAAAACCAAAGACCCTTCTCTGACAGATTATCTCCGCCACATCACTTTGCTCAATAACGATGACGACGAAGAATTACAGGACGGCAAGATCGCCATCATGACCATTCACGCCAGCAAAGGCCTCGAATTCCCCTGCGTCTATCTTGCCTGCTGTGAGCATGGTATCCTGCCTCACGCAAAATCCCTTGCCGCGCCGCATGGCATCGAAGAAGAGCGTCGCCTCTTCTATGTCGCCCTCACCCGCGCGCGCGACGAGCTCACCATCTCTTATCCGCGCGTGCGCACCCGCTACGGCCAATCCGAACCCCGCCACCCCTCCGAATTTCTCAAGGACATTCCCTCTCACCTCATCGAATGGCACCACGACGCCTGCAACGAACAACCTTCTGAAGACGAAGCCGCCAACTACCTCGCCCAATTCCGCTCCGCCCTCTCAACACAATAGGCCTATCCGTCCATCCGGCCTACCCACGCCGCACCCCCTCCATCAACTCCACAAATTCCCCAAACAAATAAAACGGATCATGCGGCCCCGGCGCCGCCTCCGGATGATACTGCACACAAAACACCGACAATTCCCGGTGCCGCAATCCTTCCACCGTCTGATCATTCAAATTCACGTGTGTCAGCTCTATTTCCTTCCCGTTCAAACTCCCATACTCAACCGCAAATCCATGATTCTGCGCCGTAATCTCCACTTTCCGCGTGCGCAGGTTCATCACTGGATGATTGCCCCCATGATGCCCAAACTTCAGCTTATACGTCCGCCCGCCAAACGCCAGCCCCAGCATCTGATGCCCAAGACAAATGCCGAACACCGGCACCCGCCCCACCAGCGCGCGTACCTCTTGGAACACATACGGCAATGCCGCCGGGTCACCCGGCCCATTCGACAAAAACACCCCGTCCGGCGCCAACGCCATTATTTCCGCAGCCGTTGTCCCCGCCGGTACCACCGTCACCCGGCAGCCATGCCGCCGCAAGCAGCGCAGGATGTTCCGTTTGATCCCGCAATCAATCGCCACCACCCGAAACCGCGCCGGCGGCAGCAGGCGCGGCGCTGTCGCCCGCCGGTGCCCGTCCTGCCATTCCACGCTCTCCGTATCATCCGCATCCCACTCGTATGGCGTTCTGCATGTCACAGCCCGCACAAAGTCGCTGCCCTCCATCGGCGCCACCGCCCGCGCCTTGTCCACCAGCGTGTCCGCATGTAATTCAGTACTTGACACGTACCCGCGCATCGCCCCACGCTCCCGCAAATGCCGCGTCAGCATACGCGTGTCAATCCCCTCGATCCCCGGTACCCCGTGCCGCTCAAGATACTCGCTCAACGATGCCGTCGCCCGGTAATTTGATGCAATCCGGCTCGCCTCCCGCACTATCAGCGCTTCCAGCTGCGGCCCCGCCGACTCACCATCCTCTTCATTCACCCCATAATTCCCGATCAGCGGATACGTCATCGTCACCATTTGCCCCTTGTACGACGGATCCGTAATGATCTCCTGATAGCCGGTAATCGAAGTGTTGAATACAACTTCCCCGCCCGCGTCACACGCCGCGCCAAACGACGTGCCGTAGAAGACCGTCCCATCTTCCAACGCCAGCACTGCAGGCCTACCAGTCATACGCCACCACGGCACATCTGTCAGTTAGAATCATCATCTCTTGGATAGTAACAAATCCACGCGCAAAACGCAAGTGGCAAGTCACTCCGCCGTCTCTTCACATCTAACATGTCCTAGCGATCCTATAAGTCCTATTACTCGTTCGTCCTCAATCCGGCGGGCTTATGCGCGCGGGGGCACTAGGGCAGCGAGGCCGCCGCCCCTCCACGCCTGTGTGGCTAGTCGCCGGATCTGGGTCCGTTCCTGCACTTGACAAACGCCATATTTTGTGGTATAATAGTACCAGTATCAGCTTGGCCGCTGCCCGCGCGTGCGGGTTCGGCGCTGCGGTTAACCACCACTAAGGAGCCGTTATGGCAGTTACACCATCCACCATGCTTGCTCTCGGCACACTCGCTCCATCGTTCCTGTTGACAAATGTCATTGACAATCAACAGGTCGCGCTCGACACCTTCAAGGATAAAAAGGTCCTCGTCGTCATGTTCATCTGCCGCCACTGCCCCTTTGTGGTGCATGTAAAAGATGAACTGGCTAAACTCGGCAAGGACTACGCCGACAAGAGCGTGGGCATCGTTGCCATCAGTTCAAATGACGCGGAGAAATATCCACTTGACGCCCCCGATAAACTCAAGGAAATGGCGCTCGAACTCGGCTTCAATTTCCCGCTGCTCTACGACGAAAGCCAGGCGGTTGCCAAAGCTTACAGCGCGGCGTGTACGCCCGATTTCTTCGTGTTTGATCAACAGCGCAAGCTTGTCTACCGCGGGCAGCTCGACGACAGCCGTCCCAATAACGGCAAGCCCGTCACTGGCAAGGACCTTCGCGCCGCCATTGATGCGGTCCTGGCGGGCAAACCGGTGAATCCAGACCAAAAGCCCAGCGCCGGCTGTAACATCAAATGGAAGCCCGGTAACGAGCCCGCCTACGCGCGCTGACGCGCTCTCCATTTGGCACTCGTCTGCCTTCCGTGTTGTTGACCGGCAAACCCTGGCACCTGCCAGGGTTTGTCGTTTTGCAACCTTCTGACAGCTCTCGTCGCCCGTTCCACGATTCACCTAGATCCCGCGACTAGTCACATAAAACTGGAGGGGCAGCGGCCTCGCTGCCCTTATGCCCCGCACGCATCAGGGGCTGGCGGCTCCTCTCTAGTTCCGGATTCAAGATTCCCTGCGCACTTCGCTATTTGCGCCTGTTTTGCTACAATGGTTGCATGTATCTGACATCATCTTATGCTACGTTGCACGGCGCGGTGCGTATACCCGCATCGAAGTCGCACACTATTCGCGCGCTTCTCATTGCGTCGCTTGCTGACGGCGAATCTGAACTCCTTAATCCGCTTGATTCCGGCGATACCGCCTCGTGTTGTCACGTCTGCACGGCGCTCGGCGCGCGTATTGACCGCTTGCTGGGTGCGTGGCGCGTGCGCGGCACCGGCGGCGCCCTGAACATTCCTGCCAATCCGGTTGATGTTGGCAACTCCGGCACTACGCTGTATCTCGCGCTGGCAACCGCTGCGCTGGCCGACCAGCCCATCACCTTCACCGGCGATTATCAAATTCAGCGCCGGCCTGCCACGCCGCTGCTCGATGCGCTCAACGCGCTCGGCGCCCGCGCCGTCTCCGCCCGCAGCAACGGTTGCGCGCCCATAACGGTGTGCGGCCCGCTGCGCGGCGGCGCCGTCTCGCTCCCCTGCCCCACTTCGCAATATCTCAGCAGCTTGCTGCTGAATTGCCCGCTCGCGCGCGGCATCACAGACATCACCGTGCCCCTGCTCAATGAACGTCCCTACGTAGAGATGACGCTTGACTGGCTGGCCCGCCAAGGCGTTCAGCTTGACAACGATGATTGCAGGCGCTTTCGCATCCCCGGCGGCCAGCGCTATCATGCCTTCTCGCGCGATATTCCCGCTGATTTTTCCTCTGCCACGTTTTTTCTCGTGGCCGCCGCCATCACCAACTCGGAGGTTGAATTGTTGGGATTGGATATGAACGACACCCAAGGCGACAAAGCCGTCGTCTCTATGCTGCAATCCATGGGGGCGCACATCGAAACAGCGCCAGACCGTATTTACGTGCGCGGCGGCTCTCTGCACGGTACAACACTTGATCTCAACGCCACGCCTGACGCCCTGCCCGCCATGGCCGTCGCGGCATGTTGTGCGGAAGGCACAACGCACATCGTTAACGTAGCGCAGGCGCGCATCAAGGAAACAGACCGTATTGCCGTAATGACCAAAGAGCTGCGCGCTCTCGGCGCGCACATTGAGGAACTCCCCGACGGCATGATCGTGCGCCCGTCGCGCTTGCACGGCGGCACGGTGCATGGCCACGACGACCACCGCGTGGTGATGGCGCTTGCCGTGGCCGGCCTGCGTGCCGCAGCACCTGTCACCATTGAAGGCGCCGAAGCCATCGCGGTGACATTTCCGTCCTTTGTGGCCTTGATGCAGCACCTCGGCGCCCATCTAACTCTCCACGACTAGCCGCCATGTTCCAAAATATCCGCTTCTTCCTGTGCGCAGTGGTACTTGTTGTTGCGTTAGCAGCCCGTGCCGCTAACCACGGCTTCTCTGATTTGCTCGACCGCGCTGACGAAGCGTGGCTGCGCAACGACACGCCCGCCGCGCTGGCCCTGCTATTGCATGCCGTCACCAACCATCCGGATGCCGAATACGCCCTGCGCCGCATTGACGATCTGTGGCTGGACGCCAGCCAGCGCGCGATGGTCACGAATGTGTTGGCGGAGCGCCTCACCCTGCTCGACTGGCCCGCGCGCCGTCTCGCTCTCGATCTGCTTGCCACGTTCTGCCGCTCTCTCGGCGACAATCATGGCGCGCGCACCCATTTTCTTGCGCTCGCTCCACTCACCAATTGGTTGATCGTTGGCGGCTTCGACAACGCCGAACGCGCCGGACTTGCCGCAGTCTTCACTCCCGAGCTGCGCCTCGGCCGCACCGAAACCTACGACGGCAAACAATGGCCCGTGCGCTGGCGCCCCGCCTGGCCGTTGCGTTCCAGTTTTGGTATTGACCTGCAGCTCGTCAGGCCTGCTGAATGGCTGACTGTGTATCTGCGCACCGGCCTCCTCGCGCCGACGGCCACGCACGCCCTGTTGGTACTCGAGTTCCCCGGCGCGTTTCGCGTCTGGCTTAACAGCATGCCGGCAGCGGAAGAACCGCGCTACCGCGAAGCGCATACCGACATGTATTACGTGCCGCTTGCCCTGCAGGCCGGCACCAATTTCATTGTTGTCAAATTGTGCGCGGAGAATAATGATGTCGTCTTCCTCCCGCGCCTGGCGCTGCCAGATGGCACACCGCTCGTTCTCGGCAACATTCAGCCCGACGATGCTTCTGTGCCGCTGGCCTGCCTGACGACGTCCAGCTGGCCGCGCGCATTGGCATCGCACGGCACGCGCCGCTGGAAAGCCGCCCGCGCAGCCGCACCGGACAACCTGGTGGCCGCGCGCATGCTCGCACGTTACTATGCCGTCACTCGCCGCGATGAACACGCCATCTCCATATACGAGTCGTTGCTTGAACATCACGATCTGCCCGCTGCGGATGTGCTGGCCCTCGCGCAGTGTCACATGCGCAAAAAAAGCGCATCGCAGGCCGCGGCCCTCTGTCGCCGCGCTGTTGCACAAGATCCGCTCGCCAATGCCGCCCGCACCGCCCTTGGCCAGCATTATCTCGCACGTGAAATGTATGATCTGGCCCTGCCCCTTCTGCAGGAAGCCCTGGCGGTGCATAGTAATGATCTCGACGCCCGCCTCTCCCTGATCGCACTCTATCAAGAGCGTGATTGGGATGAAGATGCGCTGCGCCTTGCCCGCGAAACCTGTGCACTGTTTCCACTGCATGACCGTGCGCACAACGCCGCGGCGCAGGCCGCTGCCGACGCCTCGTTTGATGCGCTCGCCGAGACGTCATACCTCGCCGCGCTCTCCTGCCGCCCGTCGAATTTCAACGAGCGCGATGCACTGGTCCGTCTGTACCAGCGCCAGCGCCGCTTTGACGCCGCAACGCGTCAGCTCGACGTCCTCCGCGCATACTTCCCCACCGAACCCGCTCCATGGCTCCTTGCCGTGCGCAGTTGCCTGCTGCAGCGCGACGCCATCAACGGCATCGCCACGTGCCAGCGCGCACTCGAACTCTTCCCAGATCACCCTACCTTCCATCAGCGCCTGGGTGATTTTTTCCAGATGCTTGGACAGCGCGATGAAGCCATTGCCGCCTATCTGGCCTGCCTGCAGTACGAACCAAATTATCTGTGGTTGCGCCGCTATCTTGATTTTCTCACCGGCAAGAGCGACGCCTTTTTCGTCCGCAACGCGCGCAGTGAAGAAACCTGTGTCAGCATGGCGCACGCCGCGCTGCGCACGCCCCTGCCGCGCGACGAACGCCAGTTTAGCGTGCTCCTGCGCAGCATCCTCGTGCAGCTCTATCAGGACGGCTCCTCGCGCCAGCAATTTCATTTTATGCTGCGCGTCCTCTCGCCGCGCGGCGTGCAGAACGCCTCCAGTCTCAGCTTGCCTCCCAGTGAGGTCTTGCGCGCTGTCACGTACAAACCTGACGGTCGCATTCTCGAGGCCACTCACATGCGCGGCGGCCAAATCGAATTCCCCGATGTCCAAGTCGGTGATGTGATTGAATACAAATACCGCATTGACCGTTATGGCGGGAGCTGGCTGGACCAGCACTTCTTTTCCATCTTTGCATTTGACGTCAGCCAAAGCGATGTCCGCGACGCTGAAATTGTGCTGGCCGTGCCCACGAACCGCGCGGTTGCATGGGCCACGCGCCCGCCGCACATCCGCCCGCGCCGCGCCCCGCGCGACGGTATGGATGTCTTTCGCTGGCGCTTCCGCAATATCCCTGTGCTTCCCGCAGAACCATCCTCCCCCGCCTACCTCGACCTGGCCCATTCTGTGACCGTCTCCACCATCCCCGGCTGGCATGTCATCGCCGACTGGCAACGCGGCATGCTCAACGACGTGACACGCGGCGATGCTGATCTGCGCCGCCTCGCCGCTGGCATCACTCGCGGAGCCACCACCGACGCTGCCCGCGCCGCCGCCCTCTTCCGCTATATCGTTTCCAATTTCCGCTATACTCAAATGTATGAATCCCGTATCGCCTCAATCAAGCCGCACGCCGTTCCCGATATTCTTGCCAACCGCTGCGGCGATTGCAAAGACTTGTCCATCCTGCTGATCGAGCTGCTGAAGGCCTCCGGCATCTCGGCGCACCCCGCGCTCCTCCGCACGCTCGACGCCGGCCATATTATCACCAACGTTCCCTCGCCCGATGTTTTCAATCACATGATCGTCTACCTGCCGGACATGGAGGGCGGTCGCTTTATTGATCCCACGTTCCGCCATGGCGAATGGGACCTCCTGCCCCCGCCGTGCCAGGGGGTGTGGGCGTTTGTGGTTGACGATGCCAGCTATCGCTTCGTGCGCACGCCCATCGCGCCGCCCGTTGATTGCCGCACGGAACTCTCCTTCACCGGCGTGATTGCCCCTGATGGCTCCTGCACGGGCCTGATGGAGCTCGTGCTGCACCGCCTGGATGCCGCCGAAGCGCGCGCGTCGCTCGAACGCATGGATGATCTGCGCAAAGTCGGCAGTTTCTATGTCTCCGCCATCGAACCCAACGCGCGCCTGACAACCTTCTCCGCCCTCAACACCGCTCCCACAAACCTTCCGCTTGTTATTCGCATGGGCTTCGACGCGCCCCGTTTCGCTCAACCCGGTTCCTCTTTTCTTTCTTTGTCACTGCCGCGTCCCATCGAGCCCGGACAGATTCACGGCGGCCTCGAACGCCGCACGCATCCCCTGCGCCTCCAGTCCCTCCTTGACGAGTTCCGCCACTACCGCTTTTCTCTGCCCCCTCATTCCTCCTGCTCTATCCCCGTCACCAATCTCATTATCCGCTCGCGCTTCGGCTCGTTCGCATTTTCCGCTGATCACTCTGATGGCATCCTCGCCGCCGGCTGGCATCTCTGCCTCACCAAACGCGACATCCCCAGCGCCTCCTATCCCGCCTTCCGCCGCTTCCTCAGCCGCTGTGCCACCGCATCATCACAAATAATTACCATCCATCATCCACAGGAGTGAAGAGACCATCCTTAAGAAGCAGTGGATCAGCAAGCACAAGGAACAAGCGCATCCTTTCGTGTTCCACTTGCCCACCTCGCCCCACTTGGCTGTCTGGACTGTGTGTTGCTTCTGGCGCTCATGAGTAACCGCGTGTTCGTCACACATCACTTGCACCTGGTCCTGCGCGCCTTTTCCTCGCGCAACTACCGCCTCTACTTCACTGGCCTGGCCATTTCCATGACCGGCTCGTGGATGCAGAACATCGCCATGAGCTGGCTCGTTTACCGCCTGACACATTCCCCGTTCCTGCTCGGGCTCGTCGCCTTTCTCGGCCAGGCCCCCGCCCTCTTTCTCAACCCGCTGGCCGGCGTGCTGGCCGACCGCATCAGCAAACGCCGCATCATTTGTGTCACCCAATCACTTGCCGCACTGCACGCCCTCGCCTTGGCCGCACTCACCATCGGCGGCATCATCCAGCCCTGGCATATCATCACGCTCACGCTCCTCATGGGCTTCGTCATGCCATTTGATGTCACCGCGCGGCAGTCATTCGTGCTTGACGTGGTCGGGCGTAAAGACCATCTTGGCAACGCCATTGCGCTGAATTCCGTCATGTTCAATATGGCGCGTTTCATCGGCCCGGCCTTGGCCGGTATCCTCACGGCATGGGCGGGCGAAGGTATCTGTTTCCTCATCAACGCGCTCTCGTATGGTGCAGCCTTGGCCGCGTTGTGGGCACTGCATGTCCACGAGCCGCCTCCGCCCCGCGCGCGCCACCATTTCCTGCGTGAACTCGGCCAGGGTATCTCCTACGCCTGGCAGTTCCGCCCCGCGCGTGCCCTGCTCTTGTTGACGGCCTTTGTCAGTCTCGCCGGCCTGCCCTACAACACGCTCACACCCATCGTCGCCCGTGAAATCTTGGGCGGTGGCGCGCGCACGCTTGGTTTTCTCAACTCCGGCATCGGCCTCGGCGCGCTGGCCGGCGCCCTGTATCTGGCGTCACGCCCCACTATCACCGGTCTCGCTTCACTCGTCGGTCGCGCTAGCGGCTTGTTTGGCGCCGGCCTTGCCGCCTTTGCGCTCTCACGCACTTTTGGCCTCTCGCTGGCCATTATGCCCATCGTCGGCGCCGGCGTTTTGTTGCAACTCGCCTCCACCAATACGCTGTTGCAGACCGTGGCCGACGACCGCCACCGCAGCCGCATCGTCAGTCTCTACACCACAGCCATGATGGGCTTGGTGCCCTATGGCTGCCTGATGGATGGCGCAGCCGCGCACGCCATAGGCGCGCAAGCAACATTGTTTCTCAGCGGGCTTTTGTGTCTGGGTGCGGCCGTGATATATCGCATGTATCTGCCATTGATGCGCGCTGACGCCGACGCCGCCCACGCCCGCCTGGCCGCCCCGCCGCCTCTGCCCAGCGGCCCGCGCTGCTAATCTGCTACCTGCACACCCGCACTCTGCCGGCAGCCACTTAACCACAACGCTTCGCCTGCATCCCTTCTTTCACCATCACCCCCAGCCCCACACCAACACCCGCCTTCATTCACCAAAAGCTGTTGACTGCACACGCCACATTGTGGCGTCTGCTGTCCCGCGTGTGACAGCATGTGATCCTTGTTCGTTGAAACGTGCGCAAGACATTCGACACATACTGCCGATTGCACTCGACAAAAAATGTTGATTGCCCCCTTCATGCCTCCGTGACTCCGTGAGATACAGGTGCTCTCACAATGCCACACAGCCGCCAAGGCCGGAAGAACAAGGATCATTGGGCATGTGTCGTTCGGCGTTCGGCATTATCCCGGCTTCGTTACGGCCGTGGCAGCGATGAGCGCTCTGGATAGGCCTGCAGCAGCTTTTCAGCGCGAGAGAGATCTTCGGGTGTGTCTATGCCAATCGTCGCATCCTCAACGCACGCACATTGAATCTTCATGCCATGTTCGAGCGCGCGCAACTGCTCGAGCTTCTCGGCGCGTTCAAGCGCACCGGGCGGCCAGGCAGCGAATTGGCGCAGCGCGGCCGTGCGGTACACATACAGCCCGATATGGCCATAGTAACATGCCGTTCCCGATGCATCACGGTCAAATGGTATGGCGGCGCGCGAAAAATACAGGGCTGAACCATCATGCGCCATGACGACTTTCACAACATTGGGATTGCGAATCGCTTCGGGTGAGCTGAGCGGATAGACGAGCGTCGCCCAGTGCGCGTCAGGGTGTGCCGACAACGCCTCGACTGCTATGCGGATGCGCGCGGGGCTGATCAACGGCTCATCACCTTGGACATTCACAATGCACGAGAAGTCACCGTCTTGACTCAGGATGTCGAGTGCTTCGAGAATCCTGTCAGTGCCCGAGACATGGTCGTTGCGGGTCATTACTGCGCGCCCACCGAATGCCTCAACCGCATCACGGATACGCTGATCATCCGTAGCAACGCACACAAGTGCATCAGGGCATGCGGCACGCGCTGCCGCATACACGTGGCAGATCACCGGCCGGCCGGCCAACAATGCCAGCGGCTTGCCCGGGAAACGCGTCGAGGCCCAGCGTGCCGGGATGATAACGGCAGGTGTCGCTGTCACTTGGATACAGAAACAGCAGGGCGCAGGATAAGCGCGGCAGCTTCGGCAAGCGATTCGACCAGATACTCGGGCTCTTCCCATTCAGCATCATCTTCTCCCGGCGTATCGTCCTGCGAAACGAGCAAGACGGTCTTCGCGCCGACGGCATGCCCCACTTTGACATCACGCATGAGATCGCCGACGACGACACAGCGCTCCAAGTGCAGCCCGTGCTGCGCCGCGAGTGCCCGCACGCGTTGCGCTGAGAGCGGCTGCACATCAGGCTCGGAACCTTCGACTTTGCTCACAAAGTGCAGCTTGTCAGGCGAAAGGTGCACAGCAGCAACCGCCTTGCGCAGCCGCTGCTGAATCGCTTGAACAAACGCCGGATCAGGCACCGGCATGCCTGTGCGGCACACCGCGACGAACAACTGATAGCCACCCGCGTCAAACTCTTTGAGGGCCTGCAAGGCGCCGTGTTTGAACTTCAGCTTGTCGGCCTGGTCAAAGACCCCATGGTCTTCGACTAGTGAGCCGAACAAATCTAGAAAGATCGCTTTGCCTTGCATGGCATGTATCCCGGTAACGCTGTTCAGGCCTTGACAACCTTGCCGGCACGCAGGCAGCGCGTGCACACGCGCATGTGCGTAATCTCGCCCGATGCAAGCTTCACGCGCACATTTTGCAGGTTCGGCACGAAGCGCCGTGCGGTGATGCCGGTCGTATGCAAGCCGATGCCGCCCTTCTTCTTGGGAATTCCGTGGCGCACAATCGTGCGGCCTGCCACAGGTTTCTTTCCACACATTTCACATTCTCGAGCCATTGTATGTACTCCTCGTACGTGTTACTCCTATGACCATTACCATTGTTCACTTGCCGCATCACAAATCTCGCGCGCGAGATCACTGCACGCCTGGATAATTGCTTCGCGCTTGGCCTCCAGAAAATCCCCCGCCGGCATGAAATCGTAGCGCCCCCGCATTTCCGGCATTTTCCACACCACCTCGCCGGTGCGCGCATTGATCATTTCTACATCCGCTTTGACGAGCGCCACAAATTCCACCGGCACGCCGCGCTGATCCGTGCGCGCCTCCTCGTTGCTGAAGCGTACCGTGTTCAGTTTGACCTCGGTGATTTTGACGTGCAGCACGCCATCAGCATCTTCCTTGCGCGGCACCACTTGATAACTTTGTTCGCGCGTAAACTCATTGATCAGCAGGCTGGTCACTTCCATTTCGAGGTGCGGCTCCCGCGTCGCGTTGTCCACACGCGGAATATGAATGCTGCGGATGCCATCCTCACGTGTGGGCGGCCCCAGACGATAGCCGGCCACCGAGATGTCCTTGGAGAGCGGCGGCGTCCCGTCGGGCACGACGGTCGTTCCGCAACCAGCCATCATCAGCATCAATGCCAGCGCAGCCGTTCCACGTGTCGTGTGATATACGCTCATGGTAAATCTCTCCTATTGTGCACTGCGCATGCGCTCGCGGCAGTAGTCGATGCGATAATTAACAATGTCGGCCTGCCACGTAGGCGCTGTCTCTTTGAGTTTGAGCAGGCGGTCCAGTGCGTTGCCGTAATTTTGCTTGGCTTCTGCATGCAACCCTTGCTGCAGTGCCGCGTCGCCGCGTTTGATCAGATAATAGATGCCTGCGTAGTCGCGCCGGAGTGCGTCAACATTGTACGACGTATCACTCGCGGCGGCAGTTGGTGCATCGTACTGTGCGCGGCGTACGCGGCCGTCCGGGCTGATTTGCCGCACGCTGCGTTCATCGCGCGCGGCTTGCTCTCGCACCGCCTCCACGCGGCGGCGCGTGGCAGCGGCACGCATCTGTTCTTCCATGCGCGCCCGCTCAATATCAGGTGACGGAGATGGCTCTTCCGCAGTGCGCGCAGTTGTTTGTTGCGCGCTGGCAGCACGTGTGCCCTCGGCTGGCTGTGCAGACCAGGATGGTTGGGTGCTGGACACGGTGCGCTCTTGCACAACAGGCGCCGCAGCCTCGTCAGCCCCCGGCGGTGCGATGGCATTGCGTGAGCGCGGCCTTGGCGTGCCAACTGAACGCGGCGCCGCCGCCCTTGCAGCATCTCCACTGGGCGCCGCAGCCTTGTTACCTTCCACTAACATCTCTGACAGCAACGTACGCGCCGGCGGCGGTTGTTGCGTGGCAGGCGCTGGCGAAAGCCCCTCATCCTTCACCACAATAAAATCGGCGTTGGCGGGCGCAGGTGTGCCCTGCGGCGCAGGCGCCGTGGCGGCGGGGCGCACAGACGGCTCCTCCGGCGCTGACGCCGCACTCGTTTTTTGTGCCGGCGCAGCTGGCGCGCTTGAAGCTTCCAATGGTTCTGAACCAACGACAATAAAGTCACTCCCTGAATCCGCCACGCGCGGGCCCGTGGCACTCTGCGCTGCGGATGGCGCCTGCGCGGCAAACGGCTGCCAATCGCTCGCTGGAACATCGTTCACCGTCTCAGCGTCATCCTGCACGCGGCCGGCCAGCACATCATCAAACGACGGGCCGTCAATTGGCGTAGCCGGCGGCGGTGGCGGCACAGATGCGAGCGCGGGCGTAGCTGCACGCTCAGCCTGCCGCTCCGACGCACCATCAGTCTCGATGATCATGCGCGGCGCGGGCTTGGCCGGCGGCGCTGGTTCGGCTGGCGCCGGCGGCTCCGGCGCGATGTCAATACGCACATCATCAGCACGCACTTCAAACGCAAACTCATCGTCATCCGTTGCGGCAATGAGCGGAGCGGACAGCGGCGGCTGCGCCGCTGGCTGCGCGGCCGGCTGCGCAGAGCGTGGAGCGCTGGACTGAGCAGGTGGCGGCAGCGGCTCCGGTCCCGGCGTGTGTGCCTTTGTGTGTGCGCCACGCGGTTGACCACGCCACACAGCTTTGGTTGCCCGCGCGCGCTTCACTTCCTCTGTATACGCCTCTTTCATTGCCGCGCGCAGGGCTTCGCGGCCCGCGGGATCATTCTTCAGCTGGGCGACACGCTGGGCACTGGCCTGCCGCATGGTTTCAGCAGCGTGTGCTTGTGCCGTCATGCGTTGCGCACCGGCGCTCGGCCGCACGGCAACGGGTGTCACTTGCATTGACGCAACGGACGGAGGCTGGCCAGCGCCTGCCGCCTCGCGCGCACGCGCCGCCCGTGTGTCATCATACAGCGCCTGCGCCTGGCGTGCTGGCGCCGGCATCTCGCTCACCGGCCGCCGTTCCGCTCCTTCTAAGCGCCGCCGCGCTTCGTCGGCATACGTCGTGTCCGGATACTGCTCTATCACTTCCCGGTATGTAATCTGCGCCGCCTTGGGCACGCGCACATTCTCGTAAAACTCGGCCGTGCGGAAAAGCGCCGCCGCCTTGCGGGAGCGCAACGTGCGAATGTGTTGTTGCGCTTCCGCCACTTTCGGCGACGACGGGAAATTGCTGATGAACGTGCGGAACGCGCTGATCGCTTCGCTCGTTGCGCCCTGATCATACGGCGCGTCCTTCGCCTGCAGATAGGCCACATAGCCGAGATCAAACATCGCATCGTCCACTAATTGCGATGACGGATAATTGCGAATCAGCTTGGCCAGTTCCGCACGCGCCGCGCCATAGTCTTCACTCCCCAAGTAGGCTTGTGCCAGCGAGTACTGAGCGCCTGCCGCCACATCGCTGTGCGGCGCATTTTCCAAGATTTTTTCATACACGGTTATGGCGTTCTTGTACTCCTTGTTCTTCAAGAAGTAGTTGCCGATCTTCATTTGATTGCGCGTGATCGTCGCAAGTTGCGCAAAGTCTTTATGGCGTTCCCAGATTTTCTGATAGGCCTCGAACGCGGCCATCGGATCGCCCAGCGCATTCTCGCATTGCGCGATGTATTCCCACCCGCGTACTGCCTGTTTGCTGTCTGGATACTTCTCCTGCATCCTGCGCAGCAGCGACAGGGCTTGGGCATAATTCTGCTGCTTGTACGCCGTGTCGGCCTGCCGGAACAGCGTGGCGGCGTCGGGATCAGCCCCCCACACCACGCTGCACAGCAGCAGGACAACAGCTAGACTAGTTCTGTGGGACTTCATCGCTCCCTCGTGAAATACTATTAGTGGACGCGCCTGTGACGCGCAACAACCGCTCGCGCAGCCCGTCGCCCAGCGACGCCAAGTACGTGTTGCCCACCTGTTGCTCCCACGTTTCCATCTCCTGCAGCGCTTCTTGATAACGCTCCGTGGCAGCCAGAATGCGCACCAACTCAAGCTGGGCCAGCACCGCCGCATAATGATCACGGCTGTACAACAATTCACGTTTTAACATTGATTCTGCCTCGTTGTACAGCTGCTTGCGCCGCTCCGGATCAAACTCTTGTGCGGCCAGCGCCACGCGGCATTTCACCGCCGCCAGTTGCGCCGCCGGCACCAGAAAATTCTGCGGATACTCCTCCGCCAGCCGTGAATAGTAGCCCAGCGCCGCCGCATAATTCGTCATCTGTGCCGCCATGTGGCCCAGCTGCGCCAGCGCGGCGGGCGCAGCAAACGTGCGCGGATAGTCTTTCACCACCCGCTCCAGATCTTCCGCCGACCGTGCGCTTGCCAGCGCAAACCCCGCTTCTTGCGGCACACGCTCGCGCTGCCGCACGCGTGACCATACCATCCCCGCCGCAATCAACGCGATCCCCGCAACCAACGCTACCGTGCGCCAGTGCAATCGCACGCGCTGCACGGTGTGAACAATCGTCTCCGCCACGGGATCGTGTTTCAGCAGTTCCTTGTCTATCGTCGCCATGCCATCCTTGCCTTGTGTTAGCTCATGCCGCGCGCGCCACGCGCGCAACAAACGCGTGCCCTGTTTGGATACACGCATCAATTTCACTTTCGCTCAAACCCGCTCCGCGGGCAATGCGGCGCGCGTGTGCCGCGCCAACGAAATCTCCCGGCACATGCGCGTCGTTGTTGATCACCATCCGCGCGCCTGCCGCCCGCGCCACAGCCGCCACATGTCCGTTCGTGTAGGCGTGGCCCTTGCGCGTCGTGATTTCAATCAACACGCCGCGCTCAGCCGCATGCCGCGCATCGTCTGGCAGCAACAGGCCCGGATGCGCCAAAATATCCGCCCCGCCCACGATGGCCGCCGCGTTCGTGCCTTCCGCGGTCGGCTCGGTGATCGTTTCGCCATGCACCACCACGTACTGCGCGCCCAGCTGCCGCGCGCGCTGGATCATCCCAGGCAGCAACGCCGGCGGCACGTGTGTCAGCTCGACGCCCGCCAGTACGGTGATGCGCATCACGCCGCACAGCTCCCGCGCCGCCGTTACCATGCGCGGAACAAGCACGTCAAGGTTCGCGCCGTCGGCATGATCCGTCACGCCAACGGCTTCGTAGCCCGCCGCTTCGGCGCGCCGTGCCAGCTCGGCCAGCCCCAGCTCGCCATCGCTGAAAAATGTGTGCGTATGCAGGTCAACCATGCTCGTCCTGTTCCGTTCTCCTCTGGTATCCTCGGCCGGAGTCGAACCGGCGGCCTGCGGTTTAGGAAACCGCCGCTCTATCCTGCTGAGCTACGAGGATTTACTGTTAGCTAGATTATATACATATCGGTACCAGTTGTCAAATCCCATTGCTTACCTAGATCCGGCGACTAGCAACATAGGCGTGGAGGGGCAGCGGCCTCGCTGCCCTTTTCAACCCGCGCGCATCAGGCCGCCGAGGCCGACCGCCCTCCCTAGTCGCCGGATCTGGGGCTTAGCACCGTTATACCAGTGATCTGCGCAAGCAGTTCACGTAAAAAAAACGCGCTGTGTTATCATGTACTGCATTTAATCACGCTGCAGTGTGCGGCACGTCGCAAGGCCGCTGTGTGCCTGCGCGGCACGTGCTCTCCCATGCGCGGTGCCAGGTTCAGCGCAGTCCCCTGCTGCCCGGTTTGGTGACCGGCACATTCGCTTTGCACAGCGGGCATTCCTCGGGCTGGTAGGTCGCCACGTCTACCTTGCCAAGCGCGCGGAACGGCACGCCAAAATCTGTCGCCGTCGTGGTGCGGTCCATGATCGCGCCTATGCCCACCACGCGCACGCCCCGCGCTTGCAACATCTCCGCCACTTCGCGCGCCGAGCCGCCCGTCGTTACCACATCCTCCACGACGAGTGCCTTTTCACCTTCTGCAACACTGAACCCGCGCCGCAGCGTCATTACGCCGTTTTCCCGTTCCGCAAATATAGCCCGCACATGCGCCGCACGCCCCACTTCCTGTGCGATGATCACCCCGCCCATCGCCGGTCCGACGACCACGTCTATCGCGATGTCCTTGAACAACTCTGCGATCCCCGCGCCAATCGCTTCCGCCAAGTCAGGATATTGCAGCACTTTCGCACACTGCAAATAACGGTTGCTGTGCAAGCCCGAGCTCAGCACAAAATGGCCTTCCAGCAACGCCCCGCATTGCGTAAATGCATCTAAGATGTTCATCTCTCTGTTTCAGATAATCATGGCGCGCGCGCTCTTGCCAGCGCCCGCAACGCTTCTATGAGTTTCTCAACCGCTTCTTCCGGCCTCACCGCGCCGAGCTGCCGCCCTTTCGCAAACAGCATACCATGCCCCGCACCGCCACCCGCATAG
>Ga0308414_1001038_pt1 | contig 18096 bp, 12 predicted proteins | sample HotsprSampleOS50_FD_205667 | JGI IMG/M metagenome (GOLD analysis project Ga0308414, IMG submission 205667) | Hot spring phototrophic mat microbial communities from Octopus Spring, Yellowstone National Park, Wyoming, United States - 20090730_OS50 ...
TTGGTGATATTACAGAATGGATAAAAAATAAGCTTAGCAATTATGAAATAATTGAAAAATTTGATAACGAAAGCATTTTCAGAAATCTTAATAATAACGAAGATATTTCAATATTAATGGGCTCTCGTTCTTTTTACGAAGGATGGGACAGCAATAGACCAAATATAATCTTGTTTATCAATATTGGGAAAGGCACAGATGCCAAAAAATTTGTGCTTCAATCTATTGGGCGAGGAGTAAGAATAGAACCATTGCCAAATAAACGAAGAAGAGCTGTTTACCTTTATAATAATCAAGAAGTAGATAATGATATTTTTAACAAAATAAAAGATTATATCGAACCGCTTGAAAGTTTATTTGTTTTTGGAACAAAAGCTGATAATTTAAAAGAAGTAATTAATACCTTAAATCAAGAAAAACCTGAAGTTTTACTTGGTGATTTGTTTGAAATAAATCCCGCAGTTAAAGACAAAGAGTTATTAATACCTGTATATCGTGATTCGGAAAATATTATTGTAGAAGAAAAGGATATTGTGAAATATCCTATTCATCCCGATGATTATGAAATGGCAAAAAACTACTTTAATTATATTGGAGAAAAAATCGCACTTTTCAAATATGATTGTGATATCAGAGTATTAAAAAAAGTTAAAGAAAGTTTTAATGGGCACAAAAATGATTATTTTGTTGAAAAGAAAGAGCAAACAAAAATTAATAATCCAGAATTCTTATTTAAAAATATATTTAAGCATTTTTCCAATAAAACCAAAGAATTTAAAACATTCAAAAAACTCGAAGAAGAAATTATTCATTTTAAGCGGATAAACATTGCAGCTGATAAGTTAAATTCTTTACGAGAAAAAATTGAGAAAGTTAAGAAAGCAAAAGATAAAGATCAATTAAAAAAAGAGTTAAAAGAAAAATTTGCGAAAAAAGAAATTGATATAGATGAATATTCAGTACAATTAGAAAATTTGTCAACAAATATTGTAAAAGAAGTAGAAACTTCATATTCTACTTATGCAAGTTTAAAAATAAAATACATTGCTAATCATTACTATATTCCAGTTGCACTAACAGAATCTGAAAGAGTCGATTTTATACAACACATTATAAAATATAAAAGCGAAGTAGATTTTATAAATGAATTAGATAGATATTTACAAAACGAAAATAACTTTTTTAAACAATATGACTGGTGGTTTTTCTCGAAAATTGACGAAACACTTGATGAAGTATATATTCCTTATTACAATCCTAAAACAAATAGAATTGAAAAATTTAAACCTGATTTTATATTTTGGCTTAAAAATGGCAATAAATATACTTTATTATTTGTAGATCCCAAAGGAACCGAACATGCGGACGGATACAGAAAAATTGATGGCTATTCAAGAATATTCGAAAAATTGGAAGACGATAAAAAAGAAATAAATCAATTTTCTTATAATGGATTCTCAATAAATGTAAAACTATTACTTAAAACTAGTCAAGATATTGCAAGTGTATTAAATAATTATATACAATATTGGTTTGATTCATTTAACGATTTTGAAAATAAAATTAATATTTAATTGTTTTTTTTAAATTTATAAACAATTAAAAAAACATTATTTATCTTGTTTATATATTAACCCTGATAACCAAAAAATTCTCACTCAAAAACAAAAAAATTGTTTACATATCTTATAACAATTATATCATTTGCAACATATTGTGTTACCAGTTCTCAGCTAAATTAATACATAAATTAATAGCATGAGACATAAAAAAAGTTATTGACTAATTAAAACAAAGCCGTTTACTTAATGTTTGTTCGTTCTAAATCCTATAAAAGCAGGTTTTTTTGTTATGACATAGGTAATTATTTTATATGTATTAAAAAAAATTAATGCCTGAAGCGGCAACTTCAGGCAGGGTTGTGGGGTGCTTCCCCAATCCGTTTCATTTAGTATTTAGTATAACGTAATATACTAAGTAGTGATTATTTTGTCAATATAAAATCGGATGAAAAGCACCCCAATTTTAAAAAATTTTAAAAAATTGGGGGTTTTTTATGTCAAAATTTCAAAATTTCTCAAATTTAGACATCTCTGAAAATGTGAAAACAAAAAATTACAATTCAAAAGCAACATTTTACGCATTGCCCAAATCTTTTATCATTAGATTTCTGCCTCTTTTATCACCAACAACACTTAAAGTATTTATCGCACTTACTCATTTTACTGATCATCTCAATTTCATAAAGTTTCCTAACTTAATTACTTACAAAAGGCTCATGAAAATGACAGGTATTAAAAAAATTGATACAATTCGCAAAGCATTTAATGAATTATGTGAACTACAATTAATTGGCGGTTTTACACCTGGACACGGCAGTGAAAACACACAGTTTTATTTTACTTTTGATATCTTGCATTACAAAACCGAAGAATGCCCTTTTGAAGTTGAAGAACTAGAAAGCTATTATGCACAGTTTGAATATAAGGAAAAAGAAGTTACAAAACAAAAAGACGAAGAACCACTGCCACAAATAGAACACACCCCTATACCACTTAATGGGTACACAATTAATACTATTAATACTACTACAAAAAATAGTAATAGTAATAACACGGAAGAGGTTATAATAAATCATGAACTTATTGTATTAGCAAACAACAGTATTGAATTTAAAAAACAATTTAACGAATTTTGCATAAAGGATTCCAGTAGATACAGAGAACAAACGTTTTACTGGATAATTTATCATGCTAGCAGATTTAATTTAAGCATTGCGGACGTCCTGGAAAGCCTTGAGATAGCAAACAATAAAGGCAAACAAGGTAAAATGTGTTATTTGATCGGTATCATGCGCAATAAATCTAACAATGTAGAGCATGGATTACTAGGGCAAGGTAAAAGCATCGTGTATCAGGTGCTAGAATATATTAAACAACGTATTGGAGTAAATATAGAATATTTCAAAAACATATACTTTGACGATAAAAATAAAAACATTATCTTTGAAGCAACAAAATGCGATGATTCAGTAAATGACTATTGCCTTTTTATAACCAATGATATAAACAAACGTTTTAAAACAGAATTTTTTTATCAGTTAATAGCATAACGGGTTAATACTATGGATCGTGGAACTTTATACATAGAATTTGCTTATTTCTATTTTAAGGTAAAGCCTATAATAATTGATATGTCGTTACTTAGTAATACCTACGGTTCTTTTCGTAGGGTCCCCTTAAGCAAGTTTGAACCATATCATACATTATTATTTTATCTTTATCAAAAATATAAAAAAGTTTTTAGAGATATTTCCAACATTTATAACTGTGAAAAAACAAATCCCGAAGAGAAAGAATATATCAATTACATGCTTATATTTATTAATTCTATTGTTGTTCTGCTTATCTATTTTGGTTATGATATAGAACTGTAAATGAATATGTATTATATTTATTGCTTCTGATAAGTTAGGTTACGTCACATTAGGTTATATATTCCGTTCCCGCCCGCCCAAGAAGGTTAAAAACCCGCCTGCACCCTTCATGACAGCCCTTACCGCTTCCCCGCACGCACTTTGTATTGCCTTTTAATAAATTTTATCTCCACTCACTGCTGATAAGTACAGCATTATGTCGCATTGCTACCGCACTTTTTTTCTTTTTATAAAGTTATATGTAAAAAAAGTGCGTCCGCAATGTACCCTCGTTTGTGCCCTGTCGCTATCCGCTGCTAACATCGTGTTAGCAGCGGAACGCTCGTACGTCCTTGTACTCGCTTAGCGACTGACGGGCACAAACTCGGCGCACATAATTCCACTTATCAGCAGTTCGTACTTGCTGTTAAAAAATTTTATCTTTATTAATAGTGCGGCGGGTTAACGGGGCTGACATTTGGGTGCTACGGCGGGTTTTTATTTTTTTTCCCCCCGCCCACCCGCCCTTTAGATGGTTGCAAAAGCCTGCTTTGGCACGCTTTCTGCTTCTAAACGCAGGTTATTACGTGCATAAAGCGTGCCAATTTTGCACTTGCTTTAAAAAATCAAATAAGTGGGACAAAATAAATGTCCCAGCAAATCAGCTTTTTAATGCAAAACCGCAGGCTTACTTGCTTTTGTATTGTTCTTTAATAATGTATCAGCTCATCGTTCCCGCCTACTCCCCGCCGCCCCCTTATCGGTAGCCAAACGGGCACACGAAGCTGCGCTACCTGTGCCCGTTTGCCTTTTATCCCCAGGTTTAGTTAGGTTGCTGGAGCGCCTCACGCCGTACCCGTTGACAGATGAAGGGAGCGGCGATGAGGCGCATTTTTTTGTTGACAAATGTACATTTATATATTTGTATATCTATAATTTATAAAAAAGAGGAACAAGTTGGACAGAGCAATAATAAGCACTAAGACAACAGAATCAAAATATATAGTCAAAGAGGCCCGCAAAAAGGCAATTGACCAGGGCATGACTTTCAGCGATGCTGTTATAAGGCTTTTAGTTAAATGGGTAAATAACGAAGTCCAAATTGACAATGAGGTTCGCAAGTGAAAAAGATATGTATTATTAATCAGAAAGGCGGGTCGGGAAAAACGACGTTTGCAATACTTTCCTGTTTAGCTTTGGCAAGCAAAGGCAAAAAGGTTCTTGCGGTCGATTGTGACCCCCAGGCCGGATTGACAAATTATCTATCACGCAGCGAAGACATCCGCTTGGGGCTTTTCGATATCATATTGGGCAGTAAAGAGTATAACATTATTAACGTTGTGCGTGACAGCATTTCATTTGATTTCATCCCCGCGGATCACCGTTTAGATAAAATATACGCTACCATGGATCCTTTTACATTTGAAACGCTTTTTGACGAGCTCAATTATGATTATACTGTTTTCGATACGCCGCCAACCGTTCAGGGCATCTCCAGGGCCGCTGCCATGGCCAGTGACAAAATTTTTGTCCTTGCTGATATTTCCCGGGGCACTATCCTGCCCACTCTCTATACGCTGGAAAGCCTTAAACAGATTAAAAAGAAAGGCAAAGTAGTCTTCGTAGGCTACAAAGAGCCTCAAGAAGAAAGCAAATCATTCCTTGCTGATATTTCCAGAGAATTTATGGATAGAGTAAAAAACAATTATGCAGGTACTATCCCTAAAAACATTACGATGCAGAAGCTTATTAGTGATCACACCTTAAAGTGGTCTGACAAAAAGAAGGATTTACTACTGCCAATATTAGAAATACTTGGAGAGAAATAAATGGAAGTATATAGACAAGAATTGATGGTTGATGTTCTTGAACCGTCTCCTGAACTTGTCGAAGTTCAGGCTCTTATGCCAATTGATCCTGCTGATAGGGAGCGGTTAAAAGAAGACATTTCAAAAGACGGCATTCGGGATGCCATCAAGGTGTATAAAAACGGCAACAAATATTTAATCCTTGGCGGCTACAACCGCTGGCGGATTGCCCAGGAGCTGGGTATTAAAACAGTACCTGTTGAAATATATCATTTGACCGAAGAAGAACGTAGGGATTTAGTCATCAAAGACAATCTCAACCGCAGGCATTTGACACGTGAACAAAAGCAAAGACTAATAGAATATTTTTTAAAAAAAGAGCCTGAGCAGTCTGATCGCGTTATTGCAAAAAAAACAAGTTCGGATCATAAGACGGTAGGAACAATTCGTAATAAACTGCAATCAACTGGGGAAATTCCCCGGTTAGATAAAAGAATAGGTTTGGATGGTAAAGCCCGCAAGGCTGAAGTTATTGGTTCACCGCAAAAAGTAAAGCCTTTACAACCAATCGCAAATATTCAACCCAAAGATCATAATTTTAAAGCTAATGATATAGCTAATATTATACTCAACAGTTCTTTTGATTATTTTGAATTACGTAAGATTGCCTTGTTAAGTCTCGAAGAGTGCTTTCGTTTATCAGATAAAACTTCAAGGGTACATTTAGTTAAAGTAATCAAGCAACTGTTTAGAAGGTTTGGGGTGTGATTATTTTATCCTTCTATCTCTATAACAGCTTCTTCCATCTCAAAATATTTATTCTTTATTTCAATTTGTATCTCATTAATCTGCACTTTTAGTTTTTCAATCTGTTCCTGTTTTGCAGCAGCTTCAATTACGTCATCAGTGCTTTTAACAATCTTTTCAAACTTTGTCATTATATCACTAAACAAGTATTTTCTTTCAATAAGCTTTTCAATACTAAATTTAATTGTCTCAATTTTTTTTAATGCTTTTCGTTTTTCTTTCTCTCTATTGTTTGCTATATCCGTTACATCGAAAAGCTTGTTTAATTGTATGCTTGCACTTACGTATGTTTCTGTGGCAGGTCCGTAATATTCCTGGTAAGGGGCCCGGCGAGCTACTGTCACATTAGGCAGGAAACGCAAAATATCATTCAACTTATAAATGCTTGCATTTTCTACTCGCTGTTTTGCTTCTATTACCTTTAGTTCCAATTCTTTTAATTCTTCTTCTTTGTTTTGCCCAAATCCATTTACACACATAAAAAGTATTGCAATTATTCCGCTGCATATTATTTTTTTGTTCATATATATACCTCAAAGGAGATTGTTATATGAAACCTATTGTTCTCCAAGCCCAGCTTAAGGATCTTTTAAAGTATGTAAAAGAAATAAATACACTTGATACACAAAATCTTGTTCAAATTAACAAAAAACTTATTAAAATCCAGTCCGAAGTAGCAGAGCTTTTGGAAAAAATTACGACAACTAATAATTAGTTTTTAAAAATTTTTCATAAATTTCTTTTACTTCTCTTAAAATAAAATCTGGTTTTTCATTTATTATTTCATCTTTATTTTCTGATCCCCATAAACAAGCCACAGATACTACGCCAGCATTTTTAGCTGTTTTTATATCTATTGCTGAGTCACCCAAAAAAAATATATTTTTTTTATCATAATCATAACAATTTAATTTTTTTAAAGCTGAAAATATAGGCTCGGGATGGGGCTTTTTATTTTTTGTATCGTGATAGCATACAGTACAGTTTATACTCCATTTGAATTTTTCAATAATTCTTTTTGTGTATGTTTCTGGAGCGCTTGTAACTATACCGATTTTATGCCCTAAAATATTAATCATTTTTAAACATTCATTTATTCCGTCATATTCGCAAATACTTCCATCGTATATTAATTCGTATACCTTTTTCCAATTCTTATTATCTCTATATTTTTTGGCTGAAACAGAATTTATTAATGTCTGATCTAAATCAAATAAAAAAATCATGATTTTATTACTACAAATATACTATAAAAATATACTAAGCTGTACATCTTCTATATTTGCTTTTGCTTCGCTTTTATCTTTTCTATTTTTTTTAATCAATTTTATAAAATTTGCTATATCATCAGCATTGCTTAATTTATATGCAACTTTTTCTTCTATTAATTTAATATTTCCACTAATCTTCATTTTATCTTTAAGTGCCTCAACATATATGCATCCAATAATTCTTTTTTGATTTTTTGCATGTTCGGCAGTATGCATTGTGCCACCTTTTTCATTTGTTTCTATTATGCATATTGCTTTTGAAATTCCACTTTGTATTCTATCTCTTTCTACAAAGAAATACTTCTTTGGCTTTTCTCCTATAGTATATTCTGATATTAAAAGTCCATTTTTGTTTATTATTTCTCTGGATAATTCTATGTTTTCTCTTGGATACATATAATCTAACCCATGAGCTAAAACTCCTATTGTATATCCGTTTTTATTTATACATGTTTTATGTGCTATTGAATCACATCCTAATGCTAAACCGCTCACTATAGTTAAATCATTTTTTACAAATATCTCTGTAATTCTTTCACAAAATATTTTCCCTTTTTCTGTTGGCTCCCTTGTTCCTATCACTGCTACTGTGTCATTATCGTTCAATAATTCTAAATTTCCTTTAGCATATAATATCAATGGTTTATTATCTATCGTTTTCAGCAGTTTTGGGTATTTTTCAGATTCTAAAGTTATTATAAAAACATTTTCTTTTTCACACTTATCTATTGTATCTAAGGCTTTATTATAAGCTAAATCATATTCTTCATAATTAGGAATTTCAATCTTGTTTTTCATTTTTTTCATATTATTTTTCTTTATGTAATTATTGCATTTATCTTTTAAATATTCATAAAATTCTTTTTTATCGCTTGCTTGAAAATTGTCATTCTTTTCAAAAAACATTTCATATATTGCTTTTCTTTTAATTGCTAAGTTTTGTAATGTTATTAAATACTCTTTATTCATAATCCCTTAATAAACCATATTTAATATATTTTTTTCTTTTTTGTTATTGTTCTACCTAATACTAGTGCTACTACCTTTTTTGCGCCACTTTCTTTTAAAAGTTTTATCGCAGCCTTTATTGTATTACCTGATGTTTTAACATCATCTAATAATAATATATCTTTCCCTTGTATTAAATCATGTTTTACTACTTTCATAGATTCCAATTGTATATCTAAGCTTCTATTTCCACCATGAGATAATTTCTTTATTTCTTTAATTCTTATTAAACATTCTGTTCCATCTATTATATTCTTTTTGTCTTTTGCTAACATAATCGCAAGTTTTCTTATCCCGCTATTTTTTGTATTCACGCTATGTGAAGGTACAACTACAATTGTGAAATTTTCCCCTAATTTCATTTTTATTTTATCATAAAAGAACTTTACTGCTTCATCATCCTGTTCTTTTAATTTTAATATCATATTGCTAAACTCGTCGAAATCTTTATTTGTACCATGATAAAAAGGATGATAATCTCCTATATATAAAATACTTCCATCTTTAACTTTTTTATGCATAAATATCATGAAAAATTGCTCTCAAAACTTTTTAAAATATAAAAAAAATAATTTAATATTTTGTAAATCAATTTTACTTTTTTGCTTGAAAAAATATAAAACAAAAGAATCATTTTGTTTGAAATCGGCCGTAGTTGCCTGGTATATATACACATATTCAAAGCAAAATTGACTTAAAAACAAAATAAATTCGTTCGTTTTTTATTTATATAAAATTATAAAAAACAAATAAAACAATGAATGCTGAAAAAGGTAAATTGCCATCTACATTATCCCAGCGTGAAATCGACCTGCTTATAAAGAATATACGCAAGGATCGTCATAGGCTTGCTGTTGCATTAATGGCTTATGCCGGTCTTCGTGTAAGTGAAATGACTAATCTTAAAGTAAGTGATATTTACCTTGCCAGGGAATACATCATGATCCATGGCAAGGGCGGCAAGTATCGTATTGTGCCGCTTAGCAATAAACTTCGCCAGGAATTAGAACACTATTTGAACAAATACTCCAAAAAACTCACTCCTGACTCAAAACTCATCGGCGGGAACCGTAGTAGCTGGCATATTGCTGTAACAAAGTACGCTAAAAAAATATTGGGCAGGGACGATGTTCATTGCCACACGTTACGCCATAGCTTCGCCACTGCTTTATATGAAAATGAAGTCCCGCTTGAACGCATCAGCCAGCTTTTGGGGCATGCACGACTTGACACAACAATGATCTATTCCCGCATATCATTATCACAGAAGAAAGAAGCCATAAGCAGTTTGGATGGCCCTTTTCCTAAGCTGTCACGCATTCTATATTTCCGTAAACGTCCTGATTTATCTGTTACTTCACATAATATGCTTATTGGCAGGGATAAAGAACTGCAGCAGCTGCAGGAGTATATAAATAAAAAAGTATCCTGTATTCTTTTGGGCCCGGCCGGTTGCGGAAAATCTGCAATCCTTAAAGCCCTGCAGAACACTGTGCATATACAGGAATTTAAGAAAAAGCAAACGCTTATATTTATCATTTTATCATCACAGGATCTGGAACCTGATGCACGCAAGGAGGCGGAAAAGGAATTAAAAAAGATGAGTACTGACGAGCTTATCGAACAGCTAAAAGATTTTCCCAAAACTATTATATTTGATGACATTACAAATTTATCAAAGCAGGACAAGCGCACTATTGAGAAACTCAGCCAGGTCACAACAGTCATTGCAGCAACATGTAAACCGCAGGATAAAAAGCTATTTAATACATTTTTAGAAATCAAAACGCTTAAACGCTACTACACACGTCAAATCCTCTACGAAATGATCGTCTGCAATGACACACACATAAAGGAACGCATCGTTGATGATATATTACATCAGGCAGGCGATAATCTCAAAGAAGCTGAATATATCGCCCGTCAAATGCAGCTTGGCAAACAAGAGGAAGAAATAACCACAGAAGAAAGGGAAGCGAATCAGGTGAGCATTGCCCCGGTGCTTTTAATTTTTGTCTTATTTTTTGTAGCATATATTCTTAAAAGCTACGCAACCAGCATGGTGGCATTCAGCTATGCGCTTTTAGTTGTATTCAGGCTGGTATTTTATCGTTATTTATTCTATCCAAGTACTAAAAAGAAATGACTGCAGCAACACATTACGCTTTTAGTTATCTTCTTTTAAGTTCCGCTGGCTATGATCATTCAATAGCGCTTACTTCTTCTATCGTTGCCCTCTTCCCTGATATTGATCATCCTGAAAGTTTAATGGGCCGCATATTCGGGCCTGTTTCACAGTATATCCAACGGAGGTGGGGCCACCGCACGGTAACGCATTCTATCTTTGCTATTTTTGCCATTGTTCTTTTTCTCGTTCCGTTTTCCATATTGTACTATATTCAACTGGGGAAATTCCCCAGTTGGTTTTTTGCCGTATCGCTCGCCTTTGCATCCCACATTTTCATTGATTTGTTTAATAGGTCCGGCGTTCGCCTGTTTGCTCCCCTTAGCAATAAAGAATATATCTCTTTTCGTACTCCGGAGCTTCGCATTTTGGTTTCATCCTGGCAGGAGTATGTGCTTCTTTTCGTTCTGGTATTTCTTGCGTTTTCTGTATCAAACCGTCCGTTTTCCATTCATTCTGCGGTGCGGACCGTTGGAAAACATTTTTATAAAACCTATGAAAGCGCTTTAAATGACTATCACGATAATGCAGGTTATATTTGCGTTGCAACTGTAACGTACTTTGATGAATTTGACCGTATAAAGCACACTGTTAATTTACCTGTTTTGTCCATGTACACAAATAAAGCAGTATTCTTAAAAGGCGGCAGCAGACTTTTGCTGAGGAAAGAGCAAATCGACGAAATAGTCATATCAAAAACAGATAATAAGATTAAAACAATATATCTAAAAGGCAATGATACAAAAAAGCTTAATCATAGCGGCTATTATACTGGAACCGTTACTTTGTATAATTATCCTCTTGATATTAAATCAAATGATTATATTGAAATAGAAAAACAAAAGGGCAGTACCGTTATAAAACTTCTTTGTGCAGATATTTCGGATATATCATTTTTAAACAGCCTTGATGATTCGATAAAGCGTGAGATTGAACTTTTAAAATCTAAACTTTGTTCGACGCAAATTGAAAAATTAAAAAATGAAGAAAAAAAACTTAAAGCAAAGTTGTCAGTGCTTAAAAATAATTTTTATGATAACTACGGTGTTATCAACAAACTATCAAATGAATTGAAATCTATTCAGACAAGAATAAAAACATTAGAAATGCAGGATTCTATTGATCAGGATGCTGAAATAAAATTAAAACTTGAGCAGCTTAATAATGTCAGTGTGTGGTATGATGTTGTGGTGGTAGATATAAATTAAAAATTATTTGTTGATTTTTACTCAAGTATATATAAATATTAGACGGAATAATTTTTATAATATTGGTAATTTAGTATTATTTTTCTTCGTAAAAACCGCCTTTTTGTTTTATATATGTAATCAAACGTTCATAGTGTTCATCCTTTTTAAGAACGTCATGACATCCAACCAAAATCAAATGTTCTCTTGCTCGGGTAAGCGTTACATTTAGCTTTCTGTCTACTTTTTTGTTAAATGTAAGGGATTTAATTAAATCTAATTTTCTAGCGTTATTTATTGCAAATGAAACAATAATAATATCACGTTCGCTACCCTGGAAACGCTCTACTGTGTCAATGGTTATTTTTTCAGTATATTCTTCTGGTATGTTATTATCTATTAGTGTTTTCCTAATAACGTTTATCTGTGCCCTAAATGGAGTAATTATACCAAGCGTTTCTTCAGTAAAATCTTTCCCGTATGATTGCACTATAATTTTTACAAATTCTTTTATTATTTCTGCTTCATATTTGTTTGTTTTTCCTTTTTCTTTTCTTGAATCTATAAAAATTATTCTGTGTTTTGATAATACCTTTTCTTTTTCACTTTTTGAATTTGAACTAAATCTTTGTATTGTTTGTTTTTGCCTTTCGGTGCCAGATATAAGTTCATTATCATAATAATGTTTATTAACAAAATCAGCTATTTCTTCGTTCATTCTATATTGTGTTCTTAACATCGCATGGCAATCCCATTCATTTTCTTTTGCATTTATCAATAACCTTTCAAAAATCGAATTTGAAAGTGAGTATAGCTTAATTTTTTTCAATTCCTTGTCTTCTACATTTGTATGTTCTTGTATCACTACAGGCGGCAATTGCTTTTCATCTCCTATCATAATAAATCTATTAAATCTGGTCAACATCCCCACAATTTGCGGTTCAAGCAATTGAGTAGCTTCATCTATAATTGCGGTATTGAATGTTTTCATATTAAATATAGGTGAAGAATAAGCAGTATGCACTGTGCTCACAAAAATCCTGCACTCGTTAACTATATCATTAATCTCATAAATATCCTTTTCCTTTTTTAATGTATCCAGGCAATACTCAGGATTGCTGACGCTTCTGCCTAATCTCAAAAATCTTATTTTATTTTTTTCTAGATTTTTACATATTTCGTCAACTGCCCTGTTTGTATACGCTAGAAGAAATATATTTTCTTGTGTTTTTTCATAAAGGTATTTGACCAATCCTGTTAACATCACAGATGTTTTCGCAGTACCCGGAGGGCCTTGTATTAAAAAATAATTTTTTGCAGCCACTGCCCGTGCAATTATTCCATTAATATACTCATCTTTATAATAATTACTATTCTGTATTTCTTGCTCAAATTCTGGCTTTTTCAAACCTAAAAGTATTTCCTGCTTGTCTCTTTCTGCATCAGCAAATTCATATAGCGATTTATAAAGCATGTCAGCAAAATTATCTGTTATATCCTGTTCAATAAACCAGAACCATTTAGGGTTTTTAAAATACATCTTGTTTGGATACGGATTCCTTAGTTTTACAGTAATATATTCGTTTTTAATTGAATCTATAGTTCCCTTAAGGAAAATTCTCTTTGTTGGGTCTTCTTCGTTGTCTTTATTTTTATCTTTTGGATATAGTATGCATGGATCCCCTTCTCTAAATACCGTAATCATTGAAGTATGAGAAAATAAATTTCTTTTAAAAGATATCAGCAATTCATCTAGATTTGATTTTTCATTATCAAATTCCAGATCAGAAAATATTATATTATCTTCGTTTTTTTGCCTTTCGCTTAACTTCCACAGGGATGAATATCCGTAAAATCTGCCATTATCTTTTTCATCACCCTTACCTACTTTAGAAATCCATTGTTCTTGGGCTGTAAATTGTATAAACTTATTAATGTATGCTTTTTGCAGTTCTGGTAATTTGCTTATAGTTTGACAAAAATTATCAATATTATTCATAATATATGGTGGAAAATTATTTTTTTGCTTTTTAATTTCTTCTGCTATGCTATCTAATGTTAGTTCTCCATTAGCTAATCTATATTCATAATCTACAATTTGATTTCGCACATGAATAATGGAGTACATTAAATTTAATTTATCTGATGCAATAACAGGTAATAAATTGTTAAATTCTTTATTGCAGTATAGAACCTTGCTTTCACCACGTTTCTCTAAAACAATCGTTCTAAGTATAAGGTCATAGCAGAAAACCTGTATTTTATCATTTGGCCATGGTTCTTTTTCTGGTACTTTACTTGCTGATTTCAATTCATATATATTTTTCTTAATGTATTGTTTATCATTTTCATTTTCTTCTATTTCGCATAATAAGTCAAATCTTCCTTGCATGCCTATTTTTGTTGATAAGAAATTAGGTTCAATATGAAGCATAGGATATGAATTTTCTTTTTTTCTCTCTTTTTTTATTGGTATTTCTGTTCCTATAAAATTGTTTATTGCAATGTAGTAAGTCTTTGAACTATCTTTCAATTTTTCAATTTTTTCTTTCAGGTTAAATCTATCAGCAATACTAATGATGTCTAAAGCAAATTCTTTAACAGCTTTATTGAAAATGCTATTAAAATGCTCTTCTTTATTCGTTCTATCTTTTTCTTTATAATTTGAATATTCATAAAGTAACGTATCAAGCATATAATTTGCAATGTTTCCTTTAATCATGTTTTCATTCTTATTATCCTGCCGGAATTTATTAAATAAGTATATTTCAGGTATTATATCATATCTGTTTGTAAAACATTCTTTTATATGTGTTACGTTTACTAAATAATCAGGTTCAATTATAAATACTGTGTTATTCTTTGGTGTATAGAAAGGTTTATCTGCTGCTTTTTGAATGTTAAAGATGTTTAACGGTACTTTTTCTCTTAGTATTCGTATCAGTTTTTGATATAATGGATTATTGTTGTAAACGTAAATATGCAAATAGTCTTGTTTATTTTCACTAATGCAGGTTATATGCATCGGTTGATTTTTGGGACATTCATATTTTAATACATAAGCTTTTATAAATTCTATATTTTCTTTTGGTGGTTCTTCTTTTGCTTTAAGCTGTAATTTCTTTACTGGTTCATATGTTTTTTGCAATTCATATGGTATTTCTGTTCCTGAAAAATACTTAATAATTTCGCATAATGTTTTTAAATAGATAAGGTACTCTTCTTCTGTTATTGAATCTTTATGGTACGGATGATGATATTCATTCAATTGAGCTCTGAGTGAAGTGCATTTATCTTTTATTTCTTTATCTACAGTATATTTTTCAAATATTGCATGCATACGTACAGCATTATTTACTGATTCATAGCCAGTTAAATCTTTAGTAAGATCTAAGAAAAGCTTTTCTAATATTTTGCGGAATTTTTCAACTTTATATAATCTACTTTTATTTTCATCTTTTATACTTTCATTAATAATATCATCTTTTGAAGTTTCTAAAATTTCATCATATAGCTCTTCAGCAAATTCATTTTCTATCTTTTGTACATATAATGACATTTAATATCCTCGTTAATTAATAATATTCTCTTTAAATTTTAAAAAATTATATTAAAAAAATTATTTTAGTTTTCATAAACAAGGTGGATTAAAAAAGCAAGGGAAATATGGTTTTTACTATTTAATTGTAATTGACTTTATTTACCTCTTTGTTTTTTATCATAGGTTATCTTTTCATCATTTTAACTTCTAAATTTTTTGTTTTTAATAAAATAAATTTATTTCTTATATGAACTATTTATAATAATAAAAAGGTAAAATATGACAAAAGAGCAAAAATTTTATAAAGCACTTCAAGATGTTTTTATTGGTGCTAAAATAGAAGGTCAGGGCGGATTCGTTAATTTAATGAGAATAAAATCAAATTACTATTCTAAAATTGAAGAAATTCTTAAAAATGATATAGAAGAAGCTTTAAAACAATATCCATCATTTAGAGAAGAGCTTTTTGATAAGCTTTATTCTTTCTTCAGTAGATACTTTACAGAAAGCGGTTCAATATACTTTAACTCTACTCCTTTCCATAACAACGTTTATGAAAAAATTTATACAGATGATAAAGATGTTATTCTTTTCTGGAAAACACAGATGCTTTATTATGTAAAAACAGATAGAATTTTTAGGAGCATCCCAGTAGAGTTTGAAGGTTATAAATTTTACTTTGATTCTTCAACTATTGAAAACAAAAAAGCTAATGAAAAACGCAGTTTGATTTTTGAGCTAAAAGAAGTAAAAGAAGATAAAACCATTGTTTTTAATGTTTATTATTCAGAAAAAGGAAGAGTAACCAAAACTGAAGATATACTAAAAGAGCTAAAGAAAAAAGAAATAAAGCTTGATGAAGAGTCATTAGAGCGAGCATTTAGAATATTTGAAAAGCAAAGCGAAGTAGATTTTTTTATAAACAAAAATGCAAAAGCATTTTTGCAGGAACAGTTTAAACTTTGGAGTTATCAATATTTTTGGGAAGGGGCAACTGAATGGAGCAGTGATAGAGTAAACCAATTACAAATATTAAAAGACATTGCATTTAAGATAATAGATTTCATAAGTCAATTTGAAGATGAGCTTGTAAAGATATGGAACAAACCAAAGTTTGTAAAAAATAGCAATTATGTAATTACACTTGATAGAATTCTCTCTGCCCGTCCTTCTGAGCAAAGCGAAGAATCTCTAAAACTCATTGAAAAAATTCTTAAGCATAAAAACATAAACGAACAAATCAAAGAATGGCTAGAACTCGGCATTTTGGATGAGAAATTTAAGGTAGAAGATGTTTTTGAAACCGATTTGATGGAGAAAAATTTATCAAAAAAATACGAACACTTGCCTATTGATACAAAATACTTTAAAGATTTAGAACTCGAAATTCTAAGTTTGTTTGATAATTTAGACAGCTCACTTGATGGTTGGCTAATCAAAAGCGAAAACTATCAAACATTAAATACCATTTTGCCCAAGTTTAAAGAAAAAGTGCAAACAATTTATATTGACCCGCCGTTTAATTTGGATTCATCCGATCAATTTCTTTACCGCACAAACTACAAAGATGCCAACTGGGCAACCTTGCTTGAAAATAGATTGAGAATTGCAAGAGAATGGGTGAATGAAAAAGGAAGCATCTTTGTAAGATGCGATTACAATGGAAATTGGATTGTTAGATGTTTGATGGATGAGATTTTTGGAAAAGATAATTTTAGGAATGAGATAATTCTTAATAGAGGTGCTGCAAAAGCAGGTTTGTTTTCTCAATTCGATGAAATTAAAAGTGTTGCTGTTGCATATGATAATTTATACTGGTATTCAAAAAATGAAAACATAAGGTTCAAACAATTTTTGAAAGAAGCATCAAAAGAACAAAAAGAAAAAGGTAAATGGACTGGATTTAGTAAAGGCGAAGCATATGATAGACCAACAATGAGATATGAAATTTTAGGTGTTAATATAGAAGTAGGTCAATGGAAATGGGAAAGAAATAGAGCGTATAAAGCTGTCGAAAACTATAAAGAATACCTACAAAATCATAGCAATTTAAGTTTAGAAGAATATTGGTTAAAAACCGGAAAAAAATTAGAATTTATAAGAAAAAATGAAAATGGTCAAATTCAATATTGGGTTCATCCTCGAGATTTTGTTTTGCTTGATAATAATTGGCTTGACTTAACAGGGTATGCATCTACAACAGATTTTCAAACAGAAAATTCTGAATATCCTTTAAAAAGAATAATAGAAAATATAACACCTGAAAAATCTATCGTTATGGACTTCTTCCTTGGCTCTGGCACCACCACCGCAGTAGCCCATAAACTCGGCAGAAAATGGATTGGCGTGGAAATGGGAGAGCATTTTTACACGGTAGTTTTGCCAAGAATGAAAAAGGTTTTGTTTTACGATAAATCAGGAATAAGCAAAGAGTTGAAAACTCCCCGTCAGACTTCGTCTGACACCCCTCTGCAAGAGGGGATTTATCAAGGCGGCGGCTTTTTCAAATACTACGAATTAGAACAATACGAAGAAACACTTGCCAATACCGTTTACGAAAATCACGATTTACTGATAATTGGAGATAAATCACCTTATGAGCAATATGTATTTATGAAAGACGAAAAAATGCTCAAAGCATTGGAAATTGACTACGAAAACAAAAAAGTAAATGTAGATTTGAGTAAAATTTATCCCCCTGTATCCCACCTTAATAAGGGGGAATACCCCCCTGTATCCCCTGAGAGTATCCCCCCTGACCCCCTTGATAAGGGGGATATTCCCCCTGACCCCCTTGATAAGGGGGATATCCCCCCTGTGTCCCCCCTTGATAAGGGGGATATCCCCCCTGTGTCCCCCCTTGATAAGGGGGGA
>Ga0308414_1001043_pt1 | contig 18063 bp, 16 predicted proteins | sample HotsprSampleOS50_FD_205667 | JGI IMG/M metagenome (GOLD analysis project Ga0308414, IMG submission 205667) | Hot spring phototrophic mat microbial communities from Octopus Spring, Yellowstone National Park, Wyoming, United States - 20090730_OS50 ...
GGCGCAGCCAGAGCTGGCGCGCCTCGACATCCGGCTCCAGTCCTTCTTCTTTGTCGCCTTCAAAATAGGTTGCGTGCAGCCGCGCCGGATTCAGCTTCCAGACATCCACCAGCAGTTCCCACGCCCAATCGATGGCTTCTTTCTTGAAATAATCGCCGAACGACCAGCTTCCGAGCATCTCAAAAAAGGTGTGGTGATAGGTATCAGTGCCGACATCTTCCAAATCGTTGTGCTTGCCGCCGGCGCGGATGCACTTTTGGCTGTTGGCCGCCCGCACAAACTCCGGCGTGCGGTGTCCCAGAAAGATGTCTTTGAACTGGTTCATTCCGGCGTTGGTAAACAGCAGCGTGTCGTCGCCGATCGGCAAAACCGGCGCGCTGGGCACAAACCGGTGCTGATGTTTTTTGAAAAACTCTATAAACCCGCTTCGAACGTCATTGGCACTTAACACAGTACACTCTTTCAAATTTAAAAGGCAAAATCAAAAGTTTAAAACTGCCGGCCGCCGGCGACCCGCCGGATATCGAGCAATGAAAACTGAATTATTCTTCTTTATTTTCCTCCGCCAGCCCCTTGGCCACGAGGATTTTGTGTTTGAACTCCTCGGCCAGTTCGGGATTGTCGGCCAAAAACTGTTTGGCGTTTTCGCGGCCTTGCCCCAGCTTGACCTTGCCGTAGGTAAACCACGCGCCGCTTTTTTCGACGACGCCCGTTTCGACCGCCAAATCCAGCAGATCGCCCAGCGTACTGATGCCGCTGTCGAACATAATATCAAACTCGGCGGTCTTGAACGGGGCGGCCATTTTGTTCTTGACCACGCGCGCCCGCACGCGGTTGCCGACGGCCTCTTCGCCGACGGTAATGGTCTGGATGCGCCGCACATCGACGCGCACCGAGGCGTAAAACTTCAGCGCGTTGCCGCCGGTGGTTGTTTCGGGGTTGCCGAACATTACGCCAATCTTCATTCGAATCTGGTTAATAAAAATCAGACAGGTCTTGCTTTTGCTAATCGCGCCGGTCAACTTTCGCAAGGCCTGGCTCATCAGCCGCGCCTGCAGGCCGACGTGGCTTTGCCCCATCTCGCCCTGCAATTCCGCCGCCGGCACCAAGGCCGCCACCGAATCAATCACGATAATATCAACCGCATTAGACTTGACCAGCATCTCGGCGATATCCAGCGCCTGCTCGCCGGTGTCCGGCTGGCTGAGCAGCAGCCCGCTGATGTCCACGCCCAGCTTACGCGCCCACGTCGTGTCCAGGGCATGTTCGGCGTCGATAAACGCCGCCACGCCGCCGGCCTTCTGAGCGCTGGCGATGGCATGCAGAGCCAGCGTGGTTTTGCCCGACGATTCGGGACCGTAGAACTCAACGATACGGCCGCGCGGAATGCCCGCCCCGCCCAGCGCGATATCCAGCGACAACGCGCCTGTGCTGATGCCCTCGATCTTCGGGCGGTGGGCGTCGTCCATCTTCATAATCGAGCCGGCGCCGTACTGCTTTTCGATTTGAGCGATCGCCCGATCAAGGGCGTCGTTCTTGGCCGAACTGGTGGTGGCTTTTTCGGACATCTCCAGCGTCTTGGACGCGGCCGGTTTCTTTTTCGCTACTGCTTTTGCCATAAGCGTTCCTTCGTAAAAAAAGTTTTCTATTCCTTAGCTTGAAGTTATTGACTTTAAGTTTTAATCTATTTCATCGCCGCCCGGCTGATCGCTTGATACTCCGGCCCGGACGAATGCAGGCGGCTTTCGTACACCGCAATCGAATCGACCCATACGCTGCCGAAGACCTCCTCGGCAAACGCCGCCGCAGCCGCCGTCAGTGCAAAACCCGCCGAGGCCGTCTTAACCCGACACAGCGTCAGATGCGCCGCAAACGCGCGGTTTTCCGCCGCCCAGCCGGCTTGGGTAAAGCGGTCATCCAATTCGCGCTGCATTTTCTTGAGCGTCGCGCCGCCGTCCACGCCCGCCCAGACGACCCGCGCCGGACTGCCGAACGCGCCGACGCCCTTGCAAACCGCCTCGAACGCCTCATATCGCAGCGCCGTCTCCTGCACTATCGCACAGACCCGCGGCACATCGGCGTCCTCGACCGGCCCTAAGAACTTCAGCGTCAGATGCATCTGCCCCGGCCGCACCCACGTTACGCTGCCGGACGGCAATTTCGCCGCCTGCCGCAGCTTGTCCTGCACCTCGGCCAGACGCTTAATCACCGCATCATCTAAATCGATAGCAACAAACAGCCGCATCATAGAGTTCGCAGCCCGTAAAAAATGCAACCACGGATTATTTATTTCCTATTTCAAATCTCAAATTTCTATTTTCAAATTTGAAATTTCAGATTTGAGATTCCTAACCTCTATCTTCTGACCTCTGTCTTCCGCCTTCCGCCTTCTGACTTCTGACTCCTGACTTCTGACTTCTGAAATCTGACTTCTGAAATCAAAACTGCGTAATCTTCCGCAACCGATCAAACCGTTCCTCAATCATCTCGCGCGTGGCATTCTGCACGCCGTGAATCGAAAAATCGCCAATAGTAAACGACGCAACCACCGTGCCATACACCATCGCATTGCGCAAGCTGATAATATCGACGCTGCCGGCATGCGACAGATACCCCATCATTCCGCCGGCAAACGAATCGCCCGCTCCCGTCGGGTCAATCACCACCGGCGTCGGATACGCCGGCAGCAGAAAGATATCCCCGTCGGCGTCGTACATCATCGCCCCATGTTCGCCTTTCTTGATAATTACCACCCGCGGCCCCAGTTCCAGAATCTGCTTGGCCGCCGTCACCAGATTGCGCTGGTCGGTCAGCAGCTTGGCCTCGCCCTCGTTGAGAATCAGCATATCAATCCGATCCAGCAAGTCCAGCAAGCTGTCTTTATGGGTTACAATCCAGTGGTTCATTGTGTCGGCGGCCACAAACGTCGGAGCGCCAAGCTGGTCGAGCAGACGAATCTGCAATTCCGGCGACGTATTGGCCAAAAACACAAATTCACAATCGCGATAGCTGTCCGGCACGCGCGGCGGCGCCTCGGCCAGCACGTTCAGTTCCACCGCGTTGGTGTGCGCTTCGTTCATATCGCCTTCGTAGGTGCCGGACCAGCGAAAGGTCTTGCTGCCCTTGCGTACTTCCAATCCGGTCAAATCGACGTCGCGACCGGCAAAAATCTCCTGCAGATTGAACGGGCAGTCCTCGCCCACCACGCCGAGAAACTTCACGTGCGTAAACAGTCCCGCTCCCATCGAAAAATGCACCGCCGAACCGCCGATGCAATCCTTGTTGTAGCCATACGGCGTGCGCACCGTATCAATCCCGATCGAACCTGTAACTAACAATGACATCGGTGTACTCTTTCTACCCCTTCTGAAAAAGGTTTATCGTACGTTCAATCCGCGCCAGCGTTCGCGGCAGACCGAGCAGTTGCACCGCGTCAAAAATCGGCGGGCTGACGGTCGTGCCGGTGATTGCCACGCGCAGCGGCTGGGCGACTTTGCCCAAACCGACCTGTTTTTCTTCGGCCAGTTGCCGAAGCATGGTTTCTATCGCATCGTGCGTCACTTCCGCCAATCCGGCCAGACGCCGCCCCACCTCGGACAACATCGCCAGCCCGTCGTTTTTAAGCAGCGCCTTGGCGACCGCATCCTTGTCGTAGGCGTAAGCGTCGTCGGCGATAAACGCAAACCGCGTCTTCTGTTCGATCTGCTCCAGCGTACGGGCGCCTTCGTTCATCTTGATAATCCGTTCCAGCGTCGCCGCGTCCGCCGCCGCCACCGGCGAGCCGATTTCTTTGAGATACGCCGCAAAATGCCCGACCAACTTCGGCATCGGCACCCGCTTGAGATACTCGGTATTAAACGCCAGCAGCTTTTGCCGGTCGAACAAACTGTTGCTCTTGCCGATACGCGACAGGTCAAACGCCGCAATCAACTCATCCCGCGTCATAATCTCGCGGCCGTCGCCCGGATTCCACCCCAACAGCGCCAGAAAGTTGACCATTGTCTCCGGCAGATACCCGCTACGGAAAAAGTCCAGCACGTTGATTTCCGGCAAATGCACGCCCAAATACGCCGCCATCGCGTCAATGGCCGGCATATCCGGCGTCGTCTGGCCGGCCAAAAAGCTGTTGAGTGCATCGACCGTCAGTCGGCCCGCGGCGGCAATCGCCGCCAGATCCGGCTCACGAATCGCCTTAATAGCCGCTTGCAGCGCCTTAGGCCGCTCGCGCTTGCTGAGCTTGCCGCCCGACTCGCTGACCGTTACGGACATGTGCGCATACTGCGGAATCCGAAACCCCAGCGCACGCTGCAAAAGCTGGTGGTTGGGCGTATTCATCAGATGCTCCTGACCGCGCAGGATATGCGTTACGCCCATCAACTCATCGTCCACCACCACGGCAAAGTGATACGTCGGAAACCCGTCGCTCTTGAGAATCACAAAATCGCCAATCTCACGCGGGTCAAACGACACCTTGCCGCGAACGATGTCATCGACCACAATCGGCTCATCCGCATCGACCGCAAACCGCACCGTCACCGGCCGCCCCTCGGCACGCGCTTTGGCCGCCTCCGCTTCGGTCGGGAACCGCTCTGGCCTGCGGTACAGATTTTTGGTCTTGTCCGCCTCGGCCTTGTCGCGCAGAGCGAGCAGTTCCTCGGTCGTGTCAAAACAGTAATACGCCTTGCCCGCATCGAGCAATTGACGAATATATTTGTCGTAAATATGCCGCCGCTGCGACTGCAAATACGGCCCATTCGGCCCGCCGACCTCCGGCCCTTCATCCCAGTCAATCCCCAGCCACCGCAGGTCACTGAGCACCTGCTGCATCGCTGTCGGGGTGTTCCGCTTCAAATCCGTATCTTCAATGCGCAGCAGGAACTTACCGCCCATCCGCCGCGCCAGCAGCCAGTTAAAAATGGCCGTCCGTGCGCCGCCGACATGGAGATACCCAGTCGGAGAGGGGGCAAACCGCGTTACAATCATGACTAAGGCCTCGCTTTCATCCAATTCAAAAAGCAGGAGTGTACCCCCCCGCCGCCACAAAGTCAAGGACAGATAACCGCGGCTTTTTTGTTTGCGGGCCGACGAATTGTCGCCTATAATTCCTACAGTACGGGACGACAAAACAGAACGGAACGTTAAAAAAGGAGGCATTATGTCAAAACGTGAAATGCTGTCGCTGATGATCAAACTGGTGGGCGTGTATTGTCTGTTGCAGTTCGTGCCGGGGGTGTTGCAGGGGATAACAATAGTTGTTGCGGGTGCGGTTCAATCCTATGATCAATCGAGGATACCAGCTCTGGGGATTTTCGTAATGATGATTTTTCCGCTATTGTGGCTCGGATTGTGCATTTGGGTTATCCGCCAGAGCGATCGCCTTGCCGCACGGCTGTATCCTGTTGATGCCCCTGCCAGCCAGTTAACGACACTGGGCATCAAGGACATTCAAAAACTCGGTTATCACTTCATCGGCCTGACACTGATTATCAAGGAAATTCCGGCAATCGTGATGGCCGTCTATTACATCCTAAAAGCACACGGAGATACTTCAAGATTGCTTTACTACTATACCCAGTGGATATCACCGACGATTCAGCTTGTCATCGGGCTGGTTTTGTTCCTCTCGCCCCAAAGCATCGCCAACCTCTGGGCTAAAATCCGCGGACAACAGTTCGCCGACACACCCTAACGGCATCCGAAATATGGCATAAACTACGGTTTTCTTTGCATTTCGTCTTTAATGTATTTGTGGAAATCGTTTCTTAGTAGCAACTTATGTAAAAATCTATGGATACAGGTTATCCTGATCATTGTCGGGGTCGTGCGGGGAGTCGGTGTCGTCGTCGAGTTTCCAGCTATCTGCCTCTTCTATATCGTCTAATTCACGTTTGACGTATTTGAAGAGTTTTTCTTGCATTGGCGCCATCTTTTGCTGCCACATATTCATCGCATGGAAGTTGGCCACAAGCATATCGAGCCGCATAAGCTGCCACTTCTGAAGGCATTCCGGCTCTTTTATATTAACAAATGGATCACAGCGAAAGACCCGCCGCCCGTCCGGCTGACAGGTATAAAACTCGCATTCGGCGCATTGGATCATCTTACATCTCCAGAATTTATAAAAATATGAGACGGCTTGTCTTGCAATTGCCGTTGCGATTACTATAATACCAACCTTGCTAAAAATAGTGAAACTTAATTTCTGTACAGGAGAACTGATGGCTAAACCAAGACGCAGACGGAAAATCGGCAGCAAAAAACGACGTGCTCGCTGGAAAGTACGCCACAAGATTACATAATGCAGCATTTTACCGTACGCTTTTTGCCGGACCACCGCAGCGTTACGATCCATCATGGAGCGACGCTGCTGGAGGCCGCCGGCCAAGCCGGCATTACGCTGACCAGCCCGTGCGGCGGAGCAGGCCGTTGCGGCAAATGCAAGGTACAGCTTATGCCCAGCGGCAAAGAGGTACTGGCCTGTCAGTGTGCCGTTGAGCATGACCTTGAGGTCAATATCCCCGAACAAAGCCGTCTGGGTCGCCAGCAGATTCTCCAGCATGGGGTGGGTCGCGCTATGCCGCTGGAGCCGCTGGTGCGCAAGGTGTTTGTACCCGGTGCATGGGCGGGGCTGGAGGCGTTTTGCAATACCCTATCCAAGACCGCAAGCATTTGTCTGCACACCGATTTTTCCGCCGCTGAACGAAATACGCTTGAGACAGCCGGCCGTGCGGCTGCGGGCGGCGTAACGGCGGTACTGTTCGAAACCCCCGCAAAGACCCGCTGCGATGACGCCAAGTCCTGTTTTCGACTGGCCGCGATTGAGCCGGAAGATACAACGGCAACGCTGTATGGCGTGGCCGTCGATATCGGCACAACTACGGTTGTGGCGACGCTAATCGATCTGAAAACCGGCAGGACCGCCGCGGTCGCCTCCTGCGGCAACCCGCAGGCGCGTTATGGGGCGGATGTTATCAGCCGTATTCAGATGGCCTCGACCGACGACGGCGCCGCAACTCTTCAACAGGCCATCCTCGGCGGGTTAGATAAACTCATTGGTCAAGCCGCCGACTCGGCCGGCATTCCGCGGACGGCCATCTATGAAATCGTCGCCGCCGGCAATACGACAATGAACCATCTGTTGTTGCGGCTGCCGGTCGTACAGTTGGGACAAGCCCCCTACCACGCCTATTCGCTGGAGGCCTGCGACAAGAACGCCGCGGAAATGTCGCTGTCGATTAACCCCTGCGGGCAACTGCATACGATTGAAAACATCGCCGGATTTGTCGGCTCCGACACGGTTGCGGCGGCGCTGGCCGGCGGGATGGATAAGATCGATACGCCGACGATGGTGGTCGATATCGGCACCAACGGCGAAATCGTGCTGGGCGTTGGCGATAAGCTGTGGGCGGCCAGTTGCGCCGCTGGCCCGGCACTGGAAGGGGCAGGCATCGCGTTTGGCTCGCCCGCGCAGGACGGCGCAATCCAGCGGGTGCTCATCAACGAAACCGACATTGACATCGACGTCATCGGCGGCACAGCGGCACGCTCCATCTGCGGCAGCGGATTAATCGACGCTGTAGCGGCGCTGCTGGACTTGGGGGTGGTGGATGAGACGGGACGATTTGTCGAGCCGGAGGCGATTTTCCCGCCGCTGAAAAAAGCGATTGCCGCGCGATTAACAACGTATGACAATCAGCCGGCGTTTGCGTTCTCCTCGCCCGGCGCAAAAAATATCGTGCTGCTCAATCAAAAGGATATTCGCCAGTTTCAGTTGGCCAAGGCCGCGATTCGCGCGGGCATTCGATTGCTGTGCGAAGAGGCCGAACTGGCGGAGGAAAAGCTGTCGCGGATTCTGCTGGCCGGCGCCTTTGGCAATTATATCCAGCGACAAAGCGCCGTAAGGGTAGGACTGCTGCCGGGGCCGGGGATCGAGCGGATTCGCTTTATCGGCAACGCCGCCGGCGCAGGCGCAATCATGATATTGACCAGCCGGCACGCCCGCCAACTGGCCGCACACATCGCCCGACACACAACATACCTTGAAATCGCGCACCAAGCGCGCTTTCAGGACGCCTTCAGCATGTGCCTGCTATTCCCGGAACCGCAATAGCGGCTGCCTCAGAAATATCCCCCTGCTGGGGCGTATGATAGGCAATGCTGAGAGCAACCTGATGGCCGTTGCAGCCGATACGGGATAAGAGCGATCCGAAAGGGTCGCGTCTTCTTTCACTTTACGCGGGACGAAAAAAACAATATACTTCTGCCGTCATTGGCGGGTTGCTTTTAACCTAAAGCGTTGGAATATCGATCTCTGACAGAAAGGTGGTTTTTGGTGAAGATTAAAGTCGAAACGTTGACCGAAAAGAGTTTTGTGGCCTTTGGCAAGGTCTTGGGGCAACCGGATACAGATGCCCCCAATCTGACTGACGCGCTGGCAAATGTCTGGCTGGGAATGTCGGATTTGATGGGTATCGGCTCACAGCCGGCTCGCCATGTTACTTTTTTGAGCATTCACAGCAAGCCCGCGAAAAACGACAAAATTGAAAAACATGAAACCAGCGCCGAGGCGTTTATTCCCCTCGAGGGAACTTCTATACTGATGGTGGCGCCTGCCGAGGCCATCACCTCAAACGGCGGGCCGGATATGAGGCAATGTCGGGCGTTTTTGATGGACGGGTCTAAAGGCGTTTTGATGCGGCCGGGAACGTGGCATGCCGTGCCGTATCCCTTAACCGAAAAGGCGACTTACATCGTCTTGGTTGACGATGCCATTATTCCCAAAAATGACCTCCATATAAACACGATCGAGGATGTCGAGTTTTGTTTTGACTAATTTATTTTTTAATAACTGACCAATTGAGATTGTTTGTTGTTGTTCAAATTACTTTATGGGATATAATATCCCACACTGTGAAGACTTTTACTATTGACAGAGATAGGGGTTAGTTAATATAATCGTTTCACAGACATCTATTTTGATTTTATGCAACCAAACTTAATGGTTTGGATTTAGTAAAAAAGCAGATGTTCGTTTTGTGCAAACCGCTTTGAGGTGGATGTAAGTTATGGCAACAAAGACAATTACCATTAAAGATGTCGCTCGCAAAGCCGGCGTTTCGGTTGCGACGGTATCTGCTGTTGTCAATGAAAAGACCAAGAAGGTCTCGTTGAGCGATGTGTCGCGCGAGAAGGTCTTACAGGCCATTAAAAAGCTGAATTATAAGGTTAATACGCAGGCGCGGATGCTTCGCACGGGTCGCAGCAATACCTTTGGCGTGATTGCCTCCGATATAACTCAGCCGTTCAGCGGATTGATGATTCGAGTTATTGAGGCCGAAGCGAATAAACGAAACTACCATTTCATGATATTGGATATCCAAAACATTGGCGACGGCGAACAAAACTATGTAGATATGTTTAGTCAAAAACATGTTGAGGGTGTGCTTTTCATTGGTACCAGCAATGAGCGAGATTCTTACACGGTTTCATCGTTTATTCGCGGCGGAGTTCCGGTGGTCCTAACAGAATGTGAAGACCTCCAGCACAAAGCCCCATGCGTGTTGGTAGATAACCTTAAAGGGGCATTTACGGCAACGAATCACCTCGCTCAGTTGGGGCATAAGGTGATTTCACATATTTCCGGGCCGCGCGGCAATCTGATTTCCGAGCAGCGATGTCAGGGATTTATCTATGGCTTAAGCCAGAACGGTCTGGGGTTCAGCAGTGAACAGATTGTTCCCGGCGGGCTTGGATTGGAAGAAGGTTATGAAGCGATGAAGCGTCTGCTGTCCTTTCAAAATCGTCCGGATGCGGTGTTTGCGTTTAACGATATGACGGCCATCGGAGCCATGCGTGCAATTGCGGAAGCGGGGTTGCGGATACCTCAGGATATCGCCATTGTTGGTTTTGACGATTTGCCGGTTGCCGCTTATATAGTACCATCGCTGACGACGGTCAAGCAGCCCGTGGACAAAATGTGCGGTACCGGTGTTTCTATGCTTCTGGATATTTTGGATGGCAAGTGTCCACGAGATTATTACAACCGTGTTGTGCTGGAACTGGAATTGGTTGTCCGTGAATCGTGCGGCGGGCTGAAAAAATGATTTTATTTGCTGAAACGATCGGTTTCAGTTTTCTTTTGCCCTAAAATAATAACGATTAGATCTTTCTATGAATACTATAACATATTTATTAAAAATTACTTACGTGTACAATAAAGAGTATGTTATCTACGGAGATACTGAATGAAAAAAAATGCGATTATGGAGTTGAGTGTTCAACGTCAAGCATAACCCTCCCCTTGCCTCAACTCAAAATGTTACTATACGCATGGCTTTATCCTGTCAATTATGGGCTGCCCCATGGGGCAGAAATACAAGACATTTTGTATTCATTACTATTTCATTGAGTTATGCCTGCATACACCAGTTCTCTGGCCATGATGTGCCGCCATTCTTTGACCCGACGCTGAAAGGTCCTGAGCTGGCGCCGGTCAAAACGTTCCGGGTAGTGTTCCTCAAGTCGCTCAAGCAAACTTTTCGCTGTTGCATCCGGTTCTTTCTGCAGCCAACCGAGCACCTCACACCAAACGCCCTCAAAGGCGTCTTCATGTGTACGCCAAGTGCGGGGTTCTGAAGAGTGACGGCGGTGAGTGGGGCGAACTTCACCGTCCTGCCAAAGCCGAGGCAATTGACTGAGGAAGTGTTCAAGATTATCGCGACCCGGTCCTTCTATGATGAGATCGGGTGATGCCAGTGCAGCTAACGCAGATTGGCCTTGGCGAATACCATGCAAGAGTTTGACCGGATCAAGCTGTTGGCGCTGTAGACGCAATTGATCCTTTACAGTACCCGGGACGGCAGGATGTTTCAACAACCGGTCACAAGGGGTTGCTGGCGGTTGATAGGTGCGTTTTACTTTTGACCCGTCGCGCGTTTTGTGGTGCAGCTTAAAGGACGGCTGGAAGAAGTTTACATAAAAACGCGCAGCCTGGTAAAGATGAGCAAGGGCTTGACAGGCAACAACGCCAGTGTATCGCCCAGGACCCGTCAGGCGGCGAGGCGTCGGCGGTCATTATGGAACATTGCTTTAAGGAGTTGAAAGCGCCTGTCAAGCGCGTCTGCGGGATGCGTACCGGAATACCTTATGGCGCAGTACTGGAGAAGGCCGTCGTGCCTAATCATGAATGGATTATAAAGGCCGTGCAAGAAATTTTGTAGGAGTTTGTCATGACTGAATTTTTGATGCCCAAACTCGGCCACCTGATGGAAGAGGGTACGGTGACCAAATGGGTCAAGCAGGTCGGCGATACGGTTCAAAAAGGCGATATTTTGCTGGAAGTGCAGACGGACAAGGCCAATTTGGAAGTAGAATCCTCGCTGTCCGGCGTAGTCAGGGAAATCCTTGTCCAGCCGGAGATGACGGTACCGGTCGGCCACCCGCTTTGCATCATTGCCTAAGGAACCGATACTTATGACGCAGAATGATCGGCAGTTGTTTCGCGACATTTATGACTTTAAATGCAAAGATCGATTTTGCCTTTATGAGCAGGGACTGTGGCCGGAAACCTATGAACGCTGGTATAATGAGGGCCTTAGCCGCCGCATTCCGCGTCATTTTCTGGAAGGCGTTGAAAATGCGATTGTCGCCCAAACGACGGATGTCTATGCGCATTTGAATATTCTGTATCCCTGCTATCTGCCAATCAACTATCAAGCGATGCCGTCGCAGGCCAAAACGCTGGAAGAAGACGCGGAAACTGCGATCATTCAGGACGCTTGGGGGACAACGCTTAAGATTCGCAAAGACGGGCATTCGCTGCCGCAGTATCTGGATTGGCCGGTGAAAACCATGGCCGATTGGGAGGCGTACCGTGAGTTTTTCGAGGGTTCCGTCGAGGCGCGGCTGCCGAAAAACTGGAGCAGTTTGGCGGCGGCGATTCGCACCCAGACGCATGGGATCGTAACACTGCACTGTATCGGGATGTTTGCATTTCCGCGCGAGATTATGGGCGTGGAGAATGTGCTGATGGCGTTTTATGACCGGCCGGAATTGATTGAAAGGATGCTGGACGACCGGCTGGAGTTTTATTTTCGGCTGTATGAAAAGCCGGCCGCGGCGACACAGCCCGACATTGCCTTTATCTGGGAAGATATGTCGTATATGCAGGGGCCGCTGCTGTCGCCGGAGTTTTGTCGTATGTATCTGCTGCCTCGTTACAAGCGGCTGCCGGCGTATTTCAGGGATTTAGGAATTCATCGCATCGTGGTCGATAGCGACGGCGATGTGCGCAAGTTGATTCCGATTTGGCGCGAGGAGGGCATCAATGGCATTTTGCCGTTTGAGGTCAAGGCCGGAAACAACGTTGAAGAGCTGGTGCGGCAATGGCCGGATATGGTTTTTATCGGCGGCATCGACAAGCATCAGGTGGCGCGGGGCAAAGAGGCCATTGACGCGGAATTGAACAGGCGGCTGCCGTCGATCCTCGGGCGGGGCGGGTATATCCCGTCGCTGGACCACTGGATTCCGCCGGATATCGGCTTTTCCGATTTTTGTTATTACCGCGACAGGGTACTGAACTTTAACCGTTAAACCAAACTCAATGAAATTGCAGTAACCGGAGTAAGGATTATGGATAAGCACAAAAGTACGTTTGCATTGTTTTTCGGGACGCGCGACGTGTTCCCGGATTCGCTGATTGCGGCCGCTCGGCGCGAATCGGCGGCGGCGCTGGAAAAACTCGGCCATCGTGTACTGATGCTGGACGAAAACGCCACCAAAGCCGGTGCGGTACAGTCGCCGCAGGAAGGCATGAAATATGCGGCGTTTTTGGCCGCCAACAAGGGCAAATACGACGGGGTCATTATCATTCTGCCCAACTTCGGCGATGAAAACGGCGCGGTTGCCGCCCTGCAGGATGTGGACGTGCCGGTGCTGATATTGGCCTACCCGGATGAGCTGAACAAGATGGGGCCGGCCGTTCGGCGCGACGGCTTCTGCGGTAAGTTTTCGATAATGGACGTCTTCTGCCAGTACGGCATCAAGTTTACGGCGCTTAAGCCCCATACCGTAGCGGTCGGCAGCAAGGCGTTCGTTGAAAACATTGACTATTTTGATCGGGTTTGCCGTGTGGTCAAGGGTGTTCGCCGGATGAAGGTCGGCTCGGTCGGGGCGCGTCACGCCGTTTAAGACGGTACGCATCGACGAACTGGCCCTGCAAAAACACAATATCACCGTCGAAACCTATGACCTATCGTATGTCTTTGACAAGATGCGTAAGGTCAGCGCCGATAAGATTAAAGCCAAGATGGCGGTGTATGAGAACGCGGTCAATCTGTGCAAGACGCCCGCCGAATCCAAAGAGAATCTGGCGAGGATGGGCGTTGCGCTGGACGATTTGATCAATGAAGAAGGGCTGGATGCGATTGCGATTCGCTGCTGGTTTGAGGTGCAGCAGCAGTTTCATATTTCGCCGTGTATGATTCTGGGCGAGATGAACAACCGGTTTGTCGAGGCCGCCTGCGAGGTGGATTTGGGCAATGCGATTGTGATGCGGGCGCTGCGGTTTGCGACCGGCCGGCCGTCGGCCTGTCTGGACTGGAACAACAACTACGGCGATGACGAAAATAAATGCATCCTGTTCCACTGCGGCCCGGTGCCGATGGATTTGATGACCGAAAAAGGAACCGTAACAGACCATTCGATGATTGCCACTGTGGTCGGCGAGAATAAATCGTTTGGCCCCAATGTCGGACGCATCAAACCGATGGACTTTACGTTCGGCAGTCTGCTGACGCGGGACGGACGGGTGTGCTGCTATCTGGGCGAAGGCACGATCACCAAAGACCCTATCGCGGCGGACTTTTTCGGCTGTGCGGGGGTGGCGCAGATCGACCGTCTGCAGGATGTGCTGCTCCATGTCGGCACGACGGGACATCGCCATCATGTCAGCATCTCGCCGGGACGGGTAGCCGACCCGATGCGCGAGGCGATGACGCATTATCTGGGCTTTGAAGTTACGATGCCGCAGCGCGGTTAACGTCGCAAACATAAGCGGATTTAATAACGATGCTGCACGATTGGTTTTATCAGATCATTACGCGGATATGTTATGACCGCGAGTATCTGTATCCTTGTTTTGTCAAAAACTTCGGCGAATTTATGAACGGGTTGTATCGGCGGGCCGGGATGCAGTTTGAAGGCGAATATCGTGCGGCAGGGCTTAAAAGCAATAAAGACGGCGTCTTTTGCTGGCAGATGAGCGGCAAAGGGCTGGATTTGTTCGGCGCCAACGCGATGCGTGTTGCCTGTCGGATTGTCGATCGGGATACACAGCAGATGGAAGAAGTTTTTGAAGGCGTTTTTGATTTGACTACCGGCCAGCGGATTGAGGGTCATCGGGAATAATGTTCAATACGCCTGACGGCGTGTGGTCTTTTTTATAAGGATATGCGGCATTGAAAAATTGGTATCAAAAGGCGTTTAAACGGTCGGTCATCGATATGCACATTGAGGATTGGGACCCTGTGTTTTTGTCCCGGTTCGACCCGAAGGAATATGTCGCTGCGCTGAAGCTGGCACGCGCCGATTCGGCGGTGGTCTATGCGCATTCGCATGTGGGGCATTCTCTTTACCCGACGAAAATCGGACATCCCCACGCCTGCCTGAAGGGACGCGATCTGTTTAAGGAAATCACGGACGCCTGTCATGCCGAAGGGATTGCCGTTGTGGCATACTACAGCTTGGTCTTCAATAATTGGGCGTATAAGACACATCCGGACTGGCGCATCATTAACCGTGAAGGCCGCCACGCCGGTCAGGGGGAACGCTACGGCGTGTGCTGCCCCAATTCGCCCTATGCCGAGTTTGTCCTGCGTGAAGTGGAAGAGTTGTGCGGCGGCTACGATTTTGAGGGCATTCGGTTCGATATGACGTTCTGGCCGACGGTGTGCTTCTGTTCGTACTGCCGCAAGAAGTTTATGCAGGAGACAAAACAGGACATCCCCGATGCCGTGGACTGGAACAGCCCGGTCTGGACGCAATTTCAGCGCTGTCGGGAGCAGTGGATGATCGATTTCGCCCGCCGCGTCACCGAAACAGCCAAACGGATCAAACCCTCGGCCACAGTGGAGCATCAGGCCTCGACCTTTCCGCTGGGCTGGCAGTTCGGCGTTTCCGCCGGCTTGCGGGACTGCAATGATTTTCTGCAAGGCGATTTTTACGGCGGTTATATCCAGCAGTCCTTTGTCTGCAAGCTGCTGAATAACCTGACGCTGAAAAAACCCATCGGCTACGAAACCAGTCTGGCCACGCATATCGGCGCCAACTATTATAAGACGCCGGACTATCTGATGGCTCAGATTTGCGGGGCAATGGCCAACCACGCCGCGTTTGTCTTTATTGATTCCATCGATCCGACCGGGGCGCTGAACCTGAACATCTACAAAACGATGGGCAATCTGTTTGAACAGACAGCGGTCTATGAGCCGTATCTGGGGGGCAGATTTTGGCCGATGTCGCCGTTTATCTGAGCGCCGAGTCAAAATGCCAGGTCGAGACCGAGGCCGCACATCCTAAAACGGTTACGATGAACAGCAACTGTGATGTTTTTCCGCACAGCGGCAATGTGCTGAATACGGCCAAAGCCATGGTCAACCATAACATTCTGTTTGATATTATTACGCAAAAAAATCTGGACCGGCTCGGCGACTATAAGGTGGTGGTTCTGCCGAATGCGGCGATGATGACGCCGCAGGAAGCGGAGGCCTTTCGGGAGTACGTCCGCAGCGGCGGGGCTCTCTATGCCAGCAAGTGGACGTCCCTGTATGATTCGCATCAAGGCATTCGGCCCAATTTTATGCTGGCGGATGTCTTTGGCGCCGATTATCGGGGAGTAACGGATAAGAAAATCACGTTTATCCTGCCCAACAAGGGGGCGGATGTCTTTGGAGAACTTTATAATGCCGTGTATCCGGTCGGCATCGAAGGATCGCAGTTGATGCTGTCGGCGCATCGGCGCTCTCAAACGCTGGGGCATACGATGCTGCCCTACACCGATCGCAACGACAAAGAGCGGTTTGCCTCGATTCACTGCAACCCCCCTGCCGTACTGACGGATAACCCGGCACTGATTATCAACGCCTACGGCAAGGGACGCTGCATTTATGTCAACTGTGAGCTTGAAAATGAGAAGGATCACGAGACGCTGTTTGTCAATCTCATCAAAACGCTTGCCGGCGATGGACTGCGGTTATGTTCCAACGCGCCCAAGTGTGTGGAGATTACCCTCTTTGATCAGCCGGAACATAAACGGCTGATCCTCAGTATGATCAATTTTCAGAGCGAACTGCCCAACCTGCCGGTCTATAATATTTCTGTTCGCCTCAAAACGGATCGGACGATTACGGGGGTTTTCACGGCGGCGGACAACAAGCCCATTGCATTTACAATGAAAGACCGTCTCTGTGCATTTCAGATTGAACGATTGGATACGTTTTCAATGGTACGCTTGAATTATCGTTAATATGCTTTTGAACGGGACGAAAGGACCTTATATGAGTTCAACAAACAGAAAAATCGGGTTGATATCGACGATGTCGCCGGACAAAACCTGGGATCCGGCGGTGCTGGACCGTGTCGCCAAGAGTCATGCCGTAGTCAAGCAGCGGCTGACAAAAATGGGCTTTGAAATCATTGACCAGGCGCCGCTGCTGCGCGGTTACGATGAGATGGCTCAGGCAGGCCGAAAGTTCCGTTTTGAGCGCGCACAGGCGCTGGTCCTCAATGTCGGCACCTGGACGTATGCCAACTGTGCGGCCGCAGCCGCAATGGAAGCGGGTGTGCCGGTACTGGTACTGCCGGACGCCGAGACCGGAACCTGCGGTTTGGTCGGCGGGATGGTCGCCAATGGCGGAATGAAGGAAATGGGCATCTATTCGCGGCTGATCTACGGGCCGGCGACGGACGAGGCGACCAATACGGCCGTCAAGACATTTCTGAATGCGGCTTGTGCGGCAATGGGGCTGCGCGGTCAAAAGCTCGGTTTGGGCGGCGGCCGTTCGATGGGAATGCTGCCGGCGGTGGTTGACCCCAACGAGATACTCAAACGATTCGGCGTCGATATCGACTGCTTTGAGCAGATGGATGTGATCGAACGCGCCGAAAAAGTGCCGCAGGAAAAAGTGGCCGCCTTCCGCGCCTGGATGAAACAAACCTTCGGCAAGACCGTGGCCAAAGAAGAAGCCATTGAAAAGCAGATTCGGCTGTACCTAGGGCTGCTGGAGTTTATTCAGGAACGCGGTTATGATTTTATTGCGATGAAGTGCCTGCCGGAACTGCCGTTCATTTACACCAGCTTCTGTCTGGCGCATGCGATTTTGGGAGATGCACAGGACCATCTGGGAAACAAGCCGCGATTTGTCTTTTCATGTGAAGCAGACCTGAACGCGGCGCTGACGATGCAGATTATGAAAAATCTGACCGATGGGCCGGTGCTGTTTTCCGACCTGACGCAATACGACTTCAAGAGCGAAGTATTGACCAGTTGCAACTGCGGCTCGCAGCCGACGGACTTTGCCGCCGACAAAAAAGAAGTCCATTGGGAAAAAGAAGGCGTCCATGAGTTTAACTGGAAATTCGGCGGCTGCTGTCCCCAGCATGTAACCCGTCCGGGACGCGCGACGATTGCCCGTTTGTGCCGCAACAACGGCCGGTATCAAATGGTCATCGCCCCCGTCGAGGTGGTCAGTATGCCGCGCGAAAAACTCAAAGAGACGATCTGGGAACGCCCCCACAGCTACTTGAAGCTGCTGTGCAGCAAGATGGAATTCTTTAACGCCTTTCCGTCCAATCACCTGCACATGATTTACGGCGACTTCCGAGCGGAACTGAAAGAGGTCTGCGGGATCCTGGGTATTGAACCGGTTATTGTAAGCTGAATGATTCTTCAGAAACGTCGGAAAGGACTGTTATGAAACCCAGAGACAGGATGCTGGCTGCATTGAGTCTGACAGAACCGGATGATTTTGTGCCGGTGTGGGAAATAGAATTCCACCTGTTCAACGC